>JGI24704J35079_10000040_pt1 | contig 63331 bp, 79 predicted proteins | sample TergutNt197P3_FD_35079 | JGI IMG/M metagenome (IMG submission 35079)
TCTCTCTCTCTCTCTCTCTCGGATCGGTTCAACAAGACCATACTAAACGCTCCATTTAGGTTAAGGTTAGTATAGCATGACCACTATAAAAATATCAAATAAACTGGTGATCCCGGCGGGAGTCGAACCCGCGATTTTCTGGATGAGAACCAGACGTCCTAGACCACTAGACGACGGGACCAGCCCCTATATCCTAACATATTACTGCGTGCCCGTAAATCCGGCGTGCAGACTTTCCGGCTTGCTCAATATCTCCGTTAATTTCTCTGCCACCTGACCATAATAAGTCGAGCTCATCAAACCAGCACCCTTGTCCACACACCCGCCATGCGCTGTAAAATCATAAATCACATATGAATAACTGCCAATTGTCACAATTTTCTTTGGCCCCACCACGTTTGACATGTTGCTAGTTGTTCGGCTAACCGTTACAAACGAACAGAAATCAATTGTCGCATAGTACCTTGCCTGCGCATCCTCTTCCAAATCCTTCTTAAATACCGCCGTCATCCCTACCACATAAGTGCCGTAACTCGATGCCAAACTCTTCGGCAACACTGAATAACCATAATCCGTCAAATCATCCGTCAGTTTAAATTTCACGCCCCACTCCGGCACCGCCAAATAACCATCCGCTATATAAGGCCCGCCCTCTCCCGCAATCGGATCTCCCTCATCCGCATTTTCCTCATCATCCACCTCGCCACTAAGTACACACTCCTCCCGATTCGCAATATTCACAATCAGCAACACTGAAACTCCAATCAATCCTAAAACCATAATGGACAAAACTATCGTCAAAATCTTCAATGGCTTCTTCTGTTCTTTCGCGATAGTTTCAGCCGCCGCCATTACCTGGTCATGCATCTCCGCCTGCTGTCTGGCCTCGCTTTCCGCTTTAGTTTCAACCATGTTTTCCATTAACATCCTCCTTGTCTACCATCATTTTACCACAATATCGCTCATGGTTCATGTGTGCTAAAATAAGCATATGCATAAATTTATTAAACGCCACTGGCGCATCATCATACCAATCATATTAATGCTAATCCTTTTCTTCTTCTCCGCCGCCTCCGCCGACGGGTCATCAGGCATCAGCTCTCCTATCGCCGACTGGCTTGGCCTGCCGCACGCCGTCGTCCGCAAAACCGCCCACTTCATACTCTTCGCCTTACTCGGCGCCTCTTGGTATTACTACCTCCGCACGCTCGGCAACTTCACGCCCGGCTTTACTAGCCTGAGCAGCTTCTCGTTCGTATTACTTTATGCCTTCCTCGATGAACTCCACCAAACTTTCGTACCCGGCCGCGCCGGATCACTCAGCGACGTCATGCTCGACGCCACCGCCGGTATCGCCGGCATCGCCGTCTTCGCCACCATCTATTACATCACTCGCAGCAAAGAGCAAAAACAGGCCCGTCGCAAACAAGTCGACAAACTCTGGGCAGACAACGCCAAGCTCGCTAAGAAAATCAAGAAAAGCCCCAAATCAAAGAAAAAATAGCCTATCCTCTCATTATATCACACTTGACCTAAAAAGTCAAGGATGCTATACTATACCTTATGAAATCCCTCCCTATTGTCGCCATCATCGGTCAAACTAACGCTGGCAAATCTAGCCTATTCAACCGGCTCCTCCGACGCCGCGAAGCTGTTGTGGCTCGCGAAGAGGGCACTACCCGCGACAATGTAGTCGCCACAGTTAACAATAACTACGTCTTAATTGACACCGCCGGACTCAAGAATCCTACCGACGATTTTGAAGCCTCCATCCACGACCAAATTGACGACGCCATCAGCTCAGCCGATCTGATTCTAGTGCTAATCGACGGCACCAAATACCCCAACAATGAAACTATCCGCCTAGTTCGTACGGCTCAAAAATCCAAAAAACCGTATCTAATAGTCCTCAATAAATCTGACCGTGGCGAAACTCTATCCGACAGCGAATTCCGCAATTTCGGCGAGAAAAATCTGATCCGCGTCTCCGCCACAACTGGGCAGGGAATCGACGAACTCAAAGAGTCAATTGAAAAAAGTCTGATGATCACCCCTTCGGAGAACACTTTGCGTGCGCGCCCGTCTTTACGGGGCGCAGTCGCTGGCGTTCGGCTGGAAATAGATGGCCAGCGGCCATCTCTTCCACAGTCTCCTCAGGAGTCATCCTCAGACTTTCTCACTATTGCCTTAATTGGCCGACCCAACGTCGGCAAATCCAGTCTTTTCAACACTCTCGGTGCCAAACAACAAGCCATCGTCAGCAGCAAACAGGGAACTACTCGCGACGTCAACCGCATAGACATCAAATTCAAAGGCAAAACCCTGCAAATCCTCGATACCGCCGGACTCCGTAAACCCGGCAAACGCGAAGTCGGCATCGAAAAATTCTCCGCCCTCCGCACCCTCGCAGCCATCGAAGAATCCGACATCTGCTGTCTGCTGATCGACGCCACCGAACCACACTCCAAGCTCGACCAAACTCTCGCCGGCCAAATTGTCGACGCCGGCAAAGGAATCATTTTGGTCGTGGCAAAATCTGATCTATTTGATTCTGGGCAGTCGGCTTTTCCCGGAGCAAGTGCAGAGCACTTGCCCGAGAAAAACGGTTGGCGTGGAGGGCAGAATCAAGTAGATCAGATTTTGAGCCAACTCCAAAACGACTTCAACTTCATACCGTATGCACCCGTCATCCTCACCAGCAGTGAAACCGGCAAAAACGTCACTCAAATCTTCGAACTCGCCCAACAAATCGATCAAGAACGCCGCACCACCATCCGTACTTCCGAACTCAATAAAATCCTCACCGACGCCACCCTCAGCCACCAACCCGCCGGCCTCAAAAATACCCGGCCCAAGCTCCGCTACATTACCCAAACCGACACCTGTCCGCCCTGGTTCGTTGTCTACGGGTCAAATTTACAACAACTTCATTGGTCTTATAAGCGCTTTTTGGAACGTAAAATCAGGCAAACCTATCCGTTCATCGGCACACCCATCAACTTTTCTTTCAAAAATCGCGACTAAAAGCTCCACAAAACCACAACCGCCTATGCTAAACTAAAATCAGACGGAACGGGTGGCAAAAACATCCGTTTTTCTATTGTAGCTATTTAACAATTTATCAAGGAGGTAGATCTTTATGCCCAAACCCAAATCAATGCCTATTTTTGTCGTCGACACAAATATCGCCATTGATTATCCAGACATCATCCCAAACGGTGAAAATTCAATCCCAAATGATCCCACCGTAGACACCAGCAAGGCCCACATTGTCGTGCCAACCGCCGTAATTAGAGAACTGAGTAAGTTCAAAAATGAACCGACTGACCGCGGCAGAAGCTCGCGCGAAGTCCTGCGTCGCGTCCGCACATTGGTGGAGAACAAAGGGTTAGATATCGACAAAGTTTACGCATTAGACAACCCAATCGAGGTCAAACATCACTCGATGCTTTTCTCCATCCTGTCAGTCAACCGAGACTTCCAATCCAAATTGTCATTTACTGTCAGCAACGACGATTGGGATGGTCAAATCATCGTTGCCGCTCTCATGGCAAAAGAACACGCCGACAATGCAGAAGTCACTATCCTCACCAACGACAACGGACTCGCCATCCGTGCCGCCGCTCGCGGCCTCAGTACCAGCCGTTATGGCTACCGTTACCCCGCACCCTACACCGGCCGCCGCGATCTAGAAGTCCCCTTTGACCTCTATCACCGCTGGGCCGCCGACGACGCAATCTCATTAAAACTCTGGCAAGAATTTATGCCCGAACAACCACCGCTTATCGCCAACGAATTTCTCATTATGCAGCCTGTCGACTGGTCCGAACGCATCCCGTATTTTGAAAACATTGGCCGCTACGACGTCGACAAAACCGCCATTGTCCCACTTGCTCACATCCGCAATTTCCCTTTGACCATCAAACATCCCGGGCACGCCTGCTACATCGAAGCGCTCTACCATCCAGACATCTCTGCCGTCATCGCCACCGGACCTGCCGGTTCCGGCAAGACCTTTATGGCCTCCATTTATGGCTACGAGGCTTGCAAGAGCGGCGATTATATCGGAGTTGTTGTCGTGCCTTGCCGCGCCCGAGACGACGGTGTTGGCTACTTGCCCGGCGACCTCGATGAGAAACTCGATCCCAACGTCCAACCCATCAAAAACAGTCTGCGCAACTACCTGATTCAGACCGATCCGGATTACAAAAGAGCCATGGGCAAAACCGCCTCCGCTTGCTCCGCCGACGATAAGAAAAAAGACAAGGACAAACCCGAAAAGTCCGTCAAGAAACGCCTGGCTGGCCAAGTCAATGAAATCTGGGAAAACTGGTTCGACAACATCGCCATCGCTCACGCCGGAGGTCGTGATTTCGCCTACCAAGTTGCTCTCTACGATGAGTTCCAAGATCAATCTCGACGCGAAGCCGACACCTTAATCAAGCGCATTGGCGTCGACGGCAAAATCATCATCACCGGCGATATCGAACAAGTCCACGCTGCCTATCTCGACAGCGAAAACAACGGTCTCGTCTACGCCCGTCAGCAATTGATGGACCTGCCGATGGTCGCTCAAATCACCTTCACCGAAGATGAGGTAGTGCGTCATCCGCTGGTCAAAATCATTGCCCAAAGGCAACGCGCAGCCCGCGAAGCTGCCAAAAACCCAGTTAGATAACCATCTAACGCCCTTTAATGCATTAAAGGGGTCACAAAGTGACCCCTTTTTTCATGATACAATGTGCTTATGAAACTCATCATCGGTTTTGGCAATCCAGGCAGGGAATATAACTTTACCCGCCACAATTTCGGCTTTCTCGCTCTCGATTTTTATGCCAAAATCCACAATCTCGCCTTCAAATCCGAACCCAAATTCTTCGCCGACACCGCCAGAACAGATGATATTATCTTTGTCAAACCCCAAACCTTCTACAACCGCGTCGGCGAATCCGTCGCCAAACTCGTCAAATTCTACAAACTCGATCCCGCCTCTGATATCCTCATTGTCTGCGACGATTTTGACCTGCCTTTCGGCACCCTCCGATCCAGAGAGCAGGGCAGCAGTGCCGGCAATAATGGCCTCAAATCTACCGTCGATCACTTAAAGACCACGCAGTTTCATCGCCTTCGTCTTGGCACCAATAACCCGCTTCTGCGCAAAACTCTCGGTGATGTCGACTTTGTTCTCTCCAAATTCACCCCCGAAGAGCGCGAGGAACTTCCAAATATACTGACGGAAGCAGAGAAAATAATAACTAAATTTTGAGATTTTATCGAATCCAGAGAAAAACCTGCCCGAAGCAGTTTTTCTCTGCGACCGAGATCCGAATCGAAAAATTAAGTTATTATTTTCTAATTTATCCATATTTTCGTATATTCGCAATAATCCGCCTCACCTCTGTTATTTCCCATCAAATCACCCCATTTTATTGCTTTTTGCAAAAAAGTCTGTAAAAAGTATTGACATTACAACGCATGTGTGCTATAATGACCAACAGTTAGGACACATTGTGTCCGAAACTGCACCTAAATAATTAAATAATTATTGTAAATAACTTCGGTTATTTGCATTAGTTGTTGCGTGCTTTAGAAGAGCCTTTCGGCCTCAAATTCTTCTTTTATAGAATTTGAGTGAAAAGTATATTACCTCCACTTAGAAAGATTCCTTCTAGAGCTAGCAACCCCTCTAACCGGCGGGCCCCAAACTTTGTGTGAGGTGGGTCGCGCTTCCGGGGTTCTCCCGGTGTCAATAGAGATGTGTTAGAGGGCCAAATAGCCCCTGGTGATGCCCACCCTTACCAGGGGCTTTTTGGCACAAACTATCAGTTATGTGCTTGTGTTTTAAAAATTTGTCTTGCTTTGAAAGGAGCGAAACAAGTTATGAAAAAATACAGAAATATCGACGATCTCCACAAGAACTTCTTACGAACCAAGAGAATCCTCCTTTGCGCCACACTCATTTGCGCAGCCGTCTTATTGTTGATCTTGTTTTTTCATTAATACCCCTTCTTTGCCAACCTTGTGTTTTAAAAATTTGTCTTGCTTTGAAAGGAGCGAAACAATTTATGGAACCATACAGCGATCGCAGCTATCTCCGCGAAAACTTCTGGAAAATCAAAGGGATTCTCCTTTACGCTGTAGTCGTTTGCGCAACTATCTTATGTTCGATCTTTCTTTTTCATTACTACTCCTCCTTTACCAACCCAGATACCTTGGCGTACAATGCGTACGCTAAGACTTTCAACGCCCTCCCCGAATCAGAGCGTGAAGCCATGACGCCTTTCCTCAAGTATGATCTACCAATAGGCGAGAAAGTCCTCCCACTCAAACAAGTGCACCACTCCAGGAACCAGAAACCTTTAACTGATTTCCATGTCGTCGTGCTCTTTGTATTCTTTATAATCCTTGCAAGCCTACTCTTCTATATCTTTTTTTCTGCTGGAGAGACGTTTGGGTACATATCAGATCTAATAGAAGATTTATTACCGTAAAAAATGGACAAAAACAATAGCAAGACCAAGTAGACCGGATCTTAGATCCGGTCTTTTTCATACTTGATTAAATTTAAATAAAATGCTATAATTGATAGATAAAGCACTTATCCCGCGTGCTAGTAGTTTTAAAAATTTGTCTTGCTTTGAAAGGAGCGAAACAGTAAATGAAACTTCGCAAAGAGACCTTCTTCGCCTCCCGCACCAGAGAGTTTATTCCCATCATCCTGTGTGCTTGCGTCGTCATCTTATTACCAATCTTCGCCTTCCAATTAAATTCTTCCTACATCGACCCGTCTGACCTAGCATACAACACGTATGCTGAAGCCTTTAACGCCCTGCCGAGACCAGAACGTGAGGTCATAAAGCCCTTCATGAAATATGAACTGCCAGAAGGATCCGAAATCCTTCCTCTCAAAAAACTACCCGACCCAAATGCTACAAGGTTCAACTTTGTCAATAAAATCAATGAAAACGTTTACGCCGCATTATTCGTCGTACTAATAATAGTCTGGGGATTCGCAGCCTCCTTTATCCCCGCTCAAATCATATACTTAAAGCATATGTACATACATGAGAAGGAATTGAGGAATTGGAAAGGATGGGACGAGTGGTCACGTCGTGTAATGCACAAATGATAAGCAAGATAAAGTAGGCCGGATCTTAGATCCGGTCTTTTTCATACTTGACTAAATTTAAATGAAATGTTACAATTCATGAAGAAAGCACTCTTTATTACATGTGCTAGTACTTGGAAAAATTGCTTGCTTTGAAAGGAGCGAAACAACCAATGGAGCAAAATCGTAAAAGTCTATTCGAACGATACCTTGAGCTCAAAACCATCTATTTTGTCTTGTCCATTTGTTTTGCCTGTATAATCGCCTCCGCGTTAGCCTTCTATCTATGTAGTGACCCGATATTCGCTTTAATTGCACCGTTCGTCGTCCTCCACGTCTTGCTTGCCTTCATATTGGCCGGTATAGGAGGTCCGTACTAAAAACAAACAGCAAGCAAAATAACATAAGCCGGATTAAAAACCGGCCTTTTTTCTACCCACGCAAGCCTTGCAATTCATTAAAACTTAGGATATTGTTTAAAACAGTCTATGCAAAATTTAGTTATTGTTGAGTCCCCCGCCAAAGCCAAAACTATCGAAAAATATCTCGGTAAAAACTTCAAAGTGATGGCTTCGGTTGGCCATATTCGCCAAGATACCAAAGTCGACAAAAAAACTTTTGACGTTACCTATGAAATTAACCCTGATCACAACAAGATCATCGCGGATCTTAAAAAAGCCGCCAAAACCGCCAAGCAAGTCTGGCTCGCTACCGATGAAGACCGCGAAGGCGAAGCCATCTCTTGGCATCTAGTTGAAGTCCTTAAACTCCCCAAAAACACCCACCGCATCACTTTCCACGAGATTACCAAATCTGCGCTCGAGCAGGCCATCAAAAACCCCCGCCATATCGACATGGACATGGTTGATTCGCAACGCGCCCGCCAAACCCTCGATATGCTAGTCGGTTACGATCTCTCCGGTGTTGTCCGCAAAAAAGTCCCCGGCGCCATTAGCGCTGGTCGCGTTCAATCACCAGCTCTGCGCCTGGTCGTCGAACGCGAAAAAGAAATCGAAAAATTTACCTCCGCTTTTTCTTTTAAAGTCACCGCCGATTTTGGCTTCCCAGCTACTTTAGATCACGCCTTCAAAGACGAAAAATCCGCCAAACAGTTCTTAGAATCTCTCAGAAACGCCAAATTCACCGTCGCAGATATCGAAGTCAATCCTGGCACTCGCAGTCCTGGTCCGCCTTTTACTACCGCCTCCATGCAAATCGAAGCCAGCAGCAAGCTCGGCTTTTCCGCTCGCACCACCATGCAAGCCGCCCAAGCCCTCTATCAAGCCGGCCACATTACTTACCACCGCACCGACAGCGTCAACCTCAGCAAACAAGCTATCGCCAGCATGGCGCATTTCGTCGAGTCAAACTACGGCAAAAATTATCTCAAAGTCCGCAATTTCAAGACCAAATCCGCCTCCGCCCAAGAGGCCCACGAAGCCATCCGCCCCACCAGCGTCACAAAAGAGACGGCAGGGAAGAACGACTACGAAAAACGCCTCTACGCCCTCATCCGCAACCGCGCCCTTGCCACCCAAATGGCCGACGCCAAACTAGAGAGAACTGTTGTGAACATTACAACACCTACTAAATATATTTTCGAAGCTAAAGGTGAAGTTATTCTTTTCGACGGCTTCCTTAAGGTTTACGGCAAATACAAAGATTCGCAGCTGCCCAAACTAGAAGTCGGTAGGGAATTACACGCTAAAGAAATTGTCGCTCGTCAAACCTTCGAGCGCCCACCCACCCGCTACACCGAAGGCTCACTAGTCAAAAAACTTGAAGAGCTCGGCATTGGCCGCCCCTCCACTTACGCCGGCATCCTCACCGCCCTCCAAACTCGCGGCTACGTCATCAAAGGTGAGAGTGATGGTACTGAAAGGGAAATCATTGAACTAATCTTAAAACCTGAAAAGACAATTTCTAAGAACGTAGCTTCAGCTGGTTCTAGGAAATTGTCTTTTCAGGTTTTACGCCAGATAGTTTTAGAGAAAACCGGTTCCGACAAAGGCAAACTTATCCCTACTCCCATTGGCGAACTGATATCCAGCTTCCTCATCGATAACTTCAAGAATATCGTTGACTACAAATTCACCGCCGATCTCGAAGAAGAACTAGATCTTGTCGCCGATGCAGCACTCAGCCGCGTCAAAATGCTCAAAGATTTTTATGGTCCCTTCAGCAAAGAAATCGCCGGCTCCGACGACATCGAACGCTACAATGGCGCCAAATCACTCGGCAAAGACCCCAAAACCGACAAGACTATCTACGCCAAAATCGGCAAAAACGGCGGCTTCATCCAACTTGGCGAAAGCGAAAAAGATTCCGGTGAGAAGCCCCGCTTCGCACCATTGCCAAAAGGCGCTACCGTCAAAACCGTCACCCTCAAGCAAGCCATCGAGCAATTGGCTCTTCCCGCTCTCCCGCGCCCACTCGGCACCGCCAAAGACGGCGTTGAACTGATCGCCGCCAGCGGTCCGTTCGGCCCCTATCTCATAGCTGGTAAATACAATATTCCACTCAAAAAACACGACCCATATACCGTTACTCTCCGGCAAGCCGAACCGCTCTACCAAGCCAAACTCGATTCCATGATCGCCGACTGGGGCGATATTCAAATTATCAAGGGCGCCTATGGCCCCTACGTCAAAGGTCCCGGACGCCGCAACAACGCCAAAATCCCCGAAGGCACTGACCCCAAAAAACTCACTAAGGCTCAAGCCGAAAAAATCCTCGCGGAAAAACCCAAATCACGCCGCCGTCCACCCAAACGCCGCAATACTACCAAGAAAAAATCCAAAAAATAATATACCTGATTTACCGTCCGCTGCGTTCTTCCATGATAATCTTGACATCCCTATCAAAACGCTTAAAATAAAAACATAAAGGGCGTGTTTCTAGAAAACACACCCTGTGGTTTGGGTATATGCGTTAGATTAATCTAGCGCATATATTTTAGGAATCGAAACTCCACAACTACAAGTCCCTTGAATAAGGAGATTCGCAGCATTTCATTTTCCTTCCTTGGAGCCACCTGCTTATCTAGAATAGTACTTAATGGTGTCCCCACGAGACCGGGCGGATACGCACCGCAGACACCAACTCCCACAAACCACTGGGAGTTTATGCTGTGTAGAATAGCTATAAAAGCATCAGCACAAATTATTTTTATACCCCAAAACCATAAACATTAAAATTCATATGCAACTTATTATTGTAATTCACAAAAACATGCTAAAATAAAACATGAAAAGCCAACAAATACTTGTTGACAACTACGCACATTTATGATATCATTAGCGTAATTGAATATCAATTAAGGGGTGAGAAAGAGTAAAGGTATAAAGCATATGAATAATGCGGAAACCATTATCAACGCTATCAACGGTAGTCTAGGCGTTATCGAACAAGAACGCGAAAGAGAAATCATTTCGCGGCGCTTCGGGCTCTCCGGCCACAAGGAAACCCTTGAACAAATAGGGGAAATGCTATCAATTACGCGCGAACGCGTCCGCCAACTCGAAAAGGCGATTTTAATTCGCTTACGCATTGCCGCCAGCGATAATAAGATCACCGAACTTGGCGCCGCCGAAAAATTAATTATCCGTAATCTTACTGAGACTGGCCGTGTTTCCCGCATCGCCGATCTCGCCCAAAAAATCTATAGTGGCGAACCCACATCTGTGCAACGCGCTCAACTCAACTTCCTCGCCACTGTTTCTTCCGTTCTCACCGTCGTTAATGAAAATGACAAGTATTTTAATGCTGTTGGCATTGCTGAATACGGCGACGAAAAATCTATCCGCCAAAAAGTCGACCAAGTTGTATCTGTTATCAAGGAAAATAAGACTCCTCTAACTGTCGACGAACTCGACGGCAAACTCAATTACGAACATCCCTCCCATATCGAAGCCATTGCTCGCGTTAGCAAGCTTCTTTCCACCCTCGGTGGTCTCTGGGGTCTCTCCAAGTGGCCAACCGTCAATCCTCGCAATATCCGCGACAAGATCTTTGTTGTTCTCGAAGACAAAAAAGAACCTATGCACTTTGCTGAAATCGCCAAAGCCATCAAGGGTTCTGATTTCAAGCGCAAAGATGTCACCATCCAAGCCATCCATAATGAACTGATCAAAGACCCTCGCTTTGTCCTAATCGGACGCGGCATTTACGCCCTCGATAACTGGGGCTTCGAAAAGGGCACTGTTTCCGACATCATCGGCAAAGTTCTCAAGAAGGCTGCCGCCCCCATGGACAGGGAAGAGATTGTCAAGCAAGTCCTAAAATCCCGCAAAGTCAAAGAAACCACCATCCTCCTCAACCTCCAGAATAAAACCCTCTTCACTCGCGTCGGTAAATCCTCTTACAAACTCGCCGAATAAGCACAATTACTTATTGACTTTTTAAGCAATACATGCTACAATAGACAGAAGTAACCGTTCCGTGGGCAGGCGGCGTACTTTACCATGTAAATGTGCCCTTATTCTTATTTTTGAGAAGGAGGAAAAACAATGGCAATTACCATCATTTTGTTTGTTCTATGTATTGCGGCAATCGCCGCCATTTTCCTCGTCCCAATGAAAGTGGAATTCAAAAAACCAAATTTCTTCCGCGGTATCGTCGGGGCAGTAGCGCTCATCCTGTTGTTCTTGTCACTCTCAATTAGAGTCGTCAATGTCGGCGAGATCCTGCTTGTCAAAGAGTGGGGAAGACCCATCGATACCAAAACACCAGGTATGAACATCGTTATCCCAGTAGTAAACACGACCGATCATTACACTACGCGGACAAAGCAAATCGACATGACATTTCAGGCATACAGTCTGGATGCACAGACAATGGATATCATCTTTGCTGTGCAATATGCCGTAGACCCAACGCAGATCATTGCCATAGCTAACACCTATGGCAGCCAAGATGCACTCGAAATGAAAATTTCCCGAGTCATCGAAGAACGAGCCAAGGTCGTGTTTTCGTCAAGATCAGCAATGAAAATCATCGAAACACGCGAAGCGCTTGGTCCCCAACTGCTCGAGGCAATCAAAAAACTGGAAACGGAGTATTTCATCCACATCACAGTTGCCGTTGCTAGCGACATATCTTTTTCCGACGCGTTTGAAAACGCAGTCGAAAACAAAATGCTAGCCGAACAAGCAAAGCTTCAGGCCGAATATGATAAAGAAAAAGCTGTCATCAAGGCCGAAGAACAACTTGAAGTCGCAAAGCGTCAAGCTGATGCGGCGATTGCAAAAGCCAACGGCGATGCCGAAGCGCTCACGATCATGCAAAACGCTTGGTCGACCTTGAGTCAACCCGTCAAAGACGCGATGCTCAGGCAACAGTTCTATGAAAAATGGGACGGCAAGCTACCCCAAGTCATGTCAGATGGCAGTCTCATCTACGACATCGGCGGAGTACCCGCCAATTAGTCTGTAATTACATCAAAGTAAGGGGGAACTTTAATGACGAAGACAAAATCCTGGCGCCCGCCAACCTTCAGGGATCTTTTTCCGAACTATTACGTTCTCAAAGATTTCTTCAAAAGGCTCAACGAGGAATCAAAACATCTCAAAAACGAGCGGCGCCAAAAGGCGCACCAGGCATAACACGATAGGGCACATAATTACTAAAGGCGGAGATTTAATCTCCGCCTTTTTCATACTGTTAAAATTAAACAATTTATGGTAAAATACACTTATCATGCCAGAGTTCCTACGTTTCCTTTTAATGCCCGTTGTCTGGATCCCGATAGTCGTTCTATTAATTGTGCTAACTATCCGCAACTATCGCAAACTCAACCGCCTCAAAATCCTCAACGTCGACAGTGTGCTTTTGATGCTCGAAATCCCCAAAACCAACGACAAAAAAGAACTTGCTGCCGAACAGCTTTTTGCCTCCCTCCACGGTATTTTAAGAGACCGTGCCGAACTCAAAAATTCCGGCGGCATCCAAGAACACCTATCTTTTGAAATCGCCTCCACCGGCGGCCAAATTCGCTTCTACGTCTGGGTGCCAAAAATCCTCCAAAGCTTCGTCGAAGGCCAGATCTACTCCCAATACCCCTCCGTTCAAATCTACAAAATGAACGAAGATTACGTTGATGACCGCAAAAAATTCCCCATTGCTTACTCCGGCGAAATCACCCTTTCCGACGACACCGCTCTTCCCATCAAAACTTTTGACAACTTCGAAGTCGACCCGCTCGCCGGCATCACCGGCACCCTCGCCAAACTCAACCCCGAGGGCGGGGAAGAGCTCTGGATCCAAATTCTCACCCGTCCCGTCTCTGATGATTGGCACAAAGATACCGATAAGTGGATCAAGAAAGTTAAAGATGGCAAAAAGTCATCTTTTCGCATTGGCAATTTCGACTTCGTCTGGCTGATCGAAGCCATCGGCGCCCTCTGGGCTCCGCCCGCCGGCGGCAGCGGAGCTGGTGCCGCACCCAGCCCAGAATTATCTGAGCGCGACAAGACTCGCATCACTAAGGCGGAAGAAAAGGCCACCAAACTTGGCTATGAGGTCAAAATCCGCCTCGCCTATATCGGCAGTGACCAAACTAACGCCAAACTCAACATGCAAGCCCTCGTCGGCACCTTCAAGCAATTCAATTCCACCAACCTCAACGGTTTCAAGATGATCGGCGGCAGTTTCAACGCCAACGATCTCGACGCCTTCAAAATGCGCCAATTCACCGACCATGGTTTCATCTTAAATATTTCCGAACTTGCCTCCGTCTACCATCTCCCGCACACTAACGTCGAAACCCCCAACATCGTCTGGGCCACCAACAAAACCGCCGAACCACCCGCCAAACTTCCCCTTCTTACCGGCAACCAAGCTATCGACGAAAATATCTCCGCCTTTGGCCTCACCGATTTCCGCGGCATCAAGCACCAATTTGGCATGCTCCGCCGCGATCGTTCCCGCCATATTTACATCATCGGTCAAACTGGGGCAGGGAAATCCGGATTACTCGAACTCTTTGCCCTCTCTGATATTTTCCACAATCAAGGCTACTGCATCATCGACCCGCACGGCGACTTTGCCGTTAGCAACCTCAAATTCGTCCCTCAAAATCGCCTCAAAGACGTCGTCTACTTCAACCCTGCGGATACTCAGTATCCAGTTGCCTTCAACCCGCTCGAAATCACCGACGAATCCCGCAAACCCAATATCAGCTCCGAAGTCATCGGCGTCCTCAAACGCATGTTCGGCGAATCTTGGGGTCCCCGCCTCGAGCACATCCTCCGCTACACCCTATTGGCATTACTCGACCGCCCCCAAACCACTCTGCTCGATATTTCCCGTATGCTCACCGACAAAGAATTCCGCAAAGACACTCTCAATTATTGCAAAGACGTCACCGTGCTCCAGTTCTGGAAGCACGAATTCGGTGGTTGGAACGACAAACAGGTCGCCGAATCCATCGCGCCCGTCCTCAACAAAGTCGGCGCCTTCACCGCCAACCCCATCATCCGCAACATCATTGGACAGCCCAAGTCCGCCTTTGACATCCGCAAGATCATGGATGAAGGCAAAATCCTCATCGTCAATCTGAGTAAGGGCCTCATCGGCGAAGACAATGCCGGCATCCTCGGCGCTTTCTTAGTTACCAAGGTCCAGCTCGCCGCCATGTCCCGCTCCGATATCCCGCGCGTCGAAGACCGCCGCCCCTTCTATCTCTACGTCGACGAATTCCAGAACTTCGCCACCGATTCCTTTGCTGTTATCCTCTCCGAAGCTCGCAAATACGGCCTCAACCTCACCGTCGCCAACCAATACATTGCTCAGATGTCCGAACCCGTCCGCGACGCCGTTTTCGGCAACGTTGGCTCCACCATCTCCTTCCGCGTTTCGGCCGACGACGCACCTATGCTAGTCAAACAATTCGAACCCACCTTCGAAGCCGGCGACCTGCTCAATATGCACAACCGCCACTTTATCATCTCCATGATCATCAACGGCGAAAAAGTCCCGGCATTTTCTGCCACCACTCTCAGCATCCCCCAACCACCGCAGGACCTCAGCCCGCAAATCATCAGCAACTCCCGCATGGTTTATTCTCGCCCCCGCGACATCGTCGAAAACGAAATCCGCGAAGCCATTGAAGCAGCAGAGAAGTGGAAAAAAGAACTTTCCGACTCCGGTCGTCAAGCCAGCGAAGAAGGCGAAGCTTATTTCTCTCCCAGCAATCCTCGCCTCAAATATGACAATTCCACCGCTCGTGGACCCAGACAAAAACCGAACTACCAAATCGAATTCAAAAAGCAAAAAATCTCTCCCAACTCCGCCGAAGAAAAATCTTCTGGTCCCAGTCTCAAAGACCTTGGCCGCCTCGCCGCCGAACGAACCAAGCAGAGCACAAAGCCAAAACAAAACGACCGACTCCAAATCAAAAAACACTAGGGTAGGGGAGTAATTCCCTGCTTTTATCTCCGTTTCGTCTCTATTATCGTCGCCCACTACCCCTTATTCGCCTCAATTCTACCTCTGTTACCGGAGGTTTGACTTGCGCTTCATCTTCCGATTCCACCCCTGTTGTACCCCTGTTAAATATCAATAATCGATAAAAACCAACGGACCCACAAATTCGCTGGGCTGAAATAACGAAATAAGCCAAGCAGGGAACCTATCAAAATTCAAAATTACAGATAGCCACAAGCGGAAATGCCCAAGCTAGACGACCCAACAATCGTCCTTCCTCCAAAGTCTTAATGTCGCACAATGTATGTTTTAAGACATTTCAGCTTTTGGCCCCTAGTCAAAGCAAGGGACAAGTGGAGAAGAGAAGGATGGCCTAATTAGGTTTATTCATGAGTGTCTGCGATTGCCTAGTGCAACCCAAGCAGTTTAAGGCTATGGGTGTGGGGTGCCCATACCTTAAACTGCTTGGCGTAAAACGTACTCATGAATAAACCTAATCAGGTACTTTTTACCTCTTCCCATCTGTTTTCCACAAGTCCACCCCTGTAATCATATTTGACTTTTTCGTGAAATTATTTGCTCCCCGCGCATTTCACGGCCTATTTGTAATTTTCACAAACTTCCCTTTTTCTCCTCCCCTACCCCGCTATTTGACAATTCAACAACAATGTTTCAAAATGCACACTTCCACACATACGGGAAAAAGCTCAAAAAACAAAAACCGAACGTCAGGGCATAGCAGAGCAAACTCCCCTAATTCTCCCTATCCCTCAAAACATCAACCCTTTCTCTCTCCGCTCCTCTCAAAAACCCCCTTATTCTCCTAGATTCCTCGCTGCTCCGCTCTACCCCCATTTTGCACCCATGCATTATCATCTTGTCCACCTTCTTAAGCCCGCTCATCTTCCCTACCCATGTATTCCTCGCCTTATAGCTCAGATTTCGAATTGTTGCCTTATCTCCAAATACTACTATAGAGTAGAATTTCAACTTATCATTACCCAATCGTTTCCGTAGAACTTCTATATGGCGCTTATTTTGCATTATTGGATTATAAAATTCATAAGTCTTCTTCCCTATTCTGCTTTTCCATGACTTACTCTTCTCATCCCCAAAAACCTCTCCACTAAAATTCTTCATCTCGAACACCACCACTCCATGCGCATGCAGCAATACCAAGTCTATCTCCGCTCGATTTCCATCATCATCCTTGATCAACAAATTCCTATAAATCATACTCTTCGGATAATGCAGCTCCTCCGTCAAAAAATTATATAACGCCCTCTCTCCTGCCGACCCCTTATTAGCCCACTCTTTTCTGTGAAACAATCTATCAATTTTATTATAGTTTTTTACCACCCACCAAGACACCAAAAACACAATCACCACTCGCCACCAATTCTCCACAATCCAATCCAGCATATCTCCTCTATTCTACCATCCCATCACCGGAATTTTCTCAGTTTCCCCTCAGTTTACCGCTATAATATAGAGAACATGAAAGTACTAATTGTCGAAGACGAACCCAAAATAGCCGGGGCTATTTCGCGCGGTCTCAAGTACGAAAACTTCATCACTGAAGTCTACCAAGACGGCAATTCCGGCCTATCAGCAGCACTGGGCGACGAGTATGACATTATCATCCTCGACCGCATGCTCCCTGGCGTCGAAGGTCTAGAAATCACCAGCCAAATCCGCCAAGCCGGCATCAGAACTCCCATCCTCATCCTCACCGCCAAAAGCCAAATCCGCGATCGCGTCGCAGGTTTAAATGCTGGCGCCGACGATTATCTCATCAAACCCTTCAGCTTTGAAGAACTATTAGCACGCATCCGTGCCCTGCTCCGCCGTCCCGCCGACACTACCGACAATATCCTCAAAATCGGCGACCTCACCCTTGATACCACCAATTTCGATGTTCGCCGCGGCAAAAAACGCATCAAGCTCACTAAAACTGAATACGGACTGCTCGAATACCTCATGCGCAACACTAGCCGCATCATCAGCAAAGACAAACTCATCGGCCACGTTTGGGATTTCGATGCCGATATCCTTCCCAACACTGTCGAAGCCTACATCGGCAGTCTCCGTCGCAAAATCGACAAGCCCTTCAAAGGCACTTCCCTGCTCCACACTTATCGCGGCTTCGGCTACAAAATCGGAATCAAAAAATGAAAGAACATCTCTTCTCTGCCGCCGTCATCAAACTTACCCTGGTCTACACCACTATTCTTGCCATTATCTGCATTGGCTTCTCCGCTGCTTTTTACGCCGCTACCGACCAAGAATTAGACCGCCCTATCACCGTCCGCACCAATGGCACTATGCCCATCGATCCGCTCAATGACCCCTTACCTGCTCACCCAGAACTCCAAGCTTTTATCAAAGCCCGCAACGACGAAATGCGCACCAATCTTCTTGCTAGGCTTGTCTTCATCAACATCGCGGTCTTAACACTTGGTGCTTGCGCCAGCTATTTCCTTGCCCGTCACACTCTTCAGCCCATCCAAAAAATGACTAAACAACAAGCGAACTTTATTTCCGACGCCAGCCACGAACTTCGCACGCCTCTTACCGCCATCGCCATGGAAAACGAGGTCGCCCTCCGCAACACTTCCCTGAGTAAGCCAGAACTTACCGACATCATCAAAAGTAATCTCGAAGAAACCAAAAAGCTCCAAAATCTCACCGATCGCCTCCTCAAGCTCAGTCAAAATGAGCCTCTGCGGCTGTCCGAAACTGACCTCGCTAAATCCACTGCACTAGCCATCAACAATCTTGCCCCCATCACCAAATCCAAACATATCATTATTAAAAACCAAGTTAAAATCACCAAAATCAATAGCAATGCCGAAGCCCTTACCGAAATTCTCACTATTCTGATCGAAAATGCCATCAAATATAGCCCGCAAAAATCTACCATCACCATTAGCTTTAAAGACACCAAAATTTCCGTACGTGATCAAGGTCCAGGTATTGCAGAAGAAGATATGCCCCACATCTTCGATCGTTTCTATCGCGCCGAAAAATCTCGCACTAGCAATGGTTACGGCCTGGGTCTTCCTCTCGCTAAACAGCTGGCGTCCCAACTCCATCTCGAAATCACCGCCGCCAACAATAAAACCACCGGCGCTATTTTCTCCCTCAAACCTCTTACTTAATTATTCAGCCAACTTTCAGTCGCCCATCATTAAATAGAGTTAACAATTAACAACACAAGGAATCTCATGTTCAAAAGCATGTTCAAGCGGTCCTGGCTTTCCATCACTCGCAAAACCAGCCGCACCATCATACTAATCATAATTCTCTTCGTCATGGCCAACCTCATGCTCGCCACCATTGCCATACAACGCGCCGTTGTCGAAAGCACCGATCGCGCCAAAGCTTCACTCGGCGGCATCGTCTATCTCCAGCCCGATATGGAAAAGGTGCGTCAAGAAGCCATGAAAGATGCTCAAAGTTTAGGCGGCGGCAATTTCCGCGCTCAAATCAAGCGCCCCAATATCCCTATCGCCATCGTCATGGATATAGCCAACAGTGAGTATGTCAAAGATCTTACCTATCAACTAAACGCCAGCGCCAATGCCAACAGCTTCGAGGCCATCGATCTCAACGCCGACCTTCCCGCTGGCGCCGGTTTCCGCATCGGCGGTCCTATGGGTCGCGGTGACATTTCCATTACCGGCATCAATGCCTATGATTTCATCGCCGGCGTCGAAAATGGCAGCATGTCGCTCAGCAGCGGCCATCCCTTCGATGAATCCACGGAAAATGGCACCATCATCAGTTATGACCTCGCCGATAAAAACAACCTCAAGATCGGCGATCAAATCACCCTCACCACCACTGACGAAACTTCTCCCAAATCAATTACTCTCGATATCGTGGGTATTTATGACAGCACAACCGAAGCTCCCAATCAACAGAACATGCTCTATATGAACGTACAGACCGCCACCCAATTCCTACTCGAAGAAGATTACATAGACGATAGCTACAGCGTCGGCGACGTCAAATTCTTCCTCACCAGCGCCGAACATAAAGACGCCTTCATTGAGCAGGCCAACGCCAAATACCCAAATCTCGCTGATGACAAACTCACCCTCAATATTGATATTGCCGCTTACGAACAAATGGCTGGCCCCATTGAAAGTGTCGGAAACTTCGCCGCTGTCATGCTCCTCATCGTCATCGTTGCTTCCGTACTCATCATTACCCTCATCATCACCATCAATGTCAAGGATCGCCGCTATGAAATGGGTGTTCTCATGTCGCTCGGTGCCACCAAGAAAAATATTCTCGGTCAAAATCTCGCCGAACTACTCATCATCGGCACCACAGCCTTCGTTCTATCCATCCTTCCCAGTGCCTTCGTCGCTCATGCCATGGGCAACGGACTTCTAGAACAACAAGTCGCTACCAGTCAACAAAACCAACAGACCGGTATGCCTATGCGCGGCATGATGGGTAGTGGCGGCATGACCACTCAAGGCGCCGGACCTGGCGGCGGCCCAGTTAGTTTCATGGGCGGCAACCCCTTTCGCAGTGATGTCGAAACTATCGATGAAATTAACGTCACTCCCAGTGTCCAAGACTATCTCATCCTCTTCCTAGCCGGCTACAGTATTATCATCCTCGCTCTCGTCATCCCCACCGCCAACATTTTACGCTTTCAACCAAAAATTATCCTCACCGGAAAGGAATAAGTCATGAGTAAAAATACTTTAACTATCACCAATCTCAAGCACACTTACAGTGACGGTCAATCCGAGACTACCGTCCTCAATGGTGTCAACGCCGCTTTCGAAAGCGGCAAAATTTACGCCATAGTCGGCGAATCTGGCAGTGGTAAAACTACCCTCATTTCCCTGCTCTCTGCCCTTGATCGTATTCAAAGTGGCGACATCAAATACAACAGTAAATCTATTCGCAAAATCGGTGAATCAGAATTTCGTCTCAAATATGTTGACATTGTTTTCCAAGCTTACAACCTCATCAAATACATGACCGCACGCGAAAATGTCGAAGTTGCCCTCGATCTCGCCGGCGTCAAGCATGGCAGAAAACTTGCTTATGACACTCTTGAAAAAGTTGGTATTAATAAAGCTAAGGCCGACCGTCTCGTCCAAAAACTATCCGGTGGCGAACAGCAACGCGTCGCCATCGCCCGCGCCATGACCAGCAATAACCCCATCGTCGTCGCCGACGAACCCACTGGCAATCTTGATGAAAAAACTACCAACAAAATTCTCGCTCTTTTCCGTCAGCTCGCAGACGACGGCAAAATTGTCATCATCGTCACTCATAGCAAACGAGTCGCCCGATCCACCAAAGCCATCATCAAACACATGAAAAACGGCAAACTAAATTGATTCTGTGATTCCCAACCGAAGGTTGAGTAAGCGTAAGTAAAGCCAACAAAAAGAACCAAATAAATTTTATTTATTTGGTTCAATACGTTGGCTTTACTAAGCTGTGGCTGGGTCGGTAGGATTCGAACCTACGAATGTCGGGACCAAAACCCGGTGCCTTACCACTTGGCGACGACCCAATGCACACATATCTTAGCATATTCTACGCTTATTTGGTATACTGGGCAGATGACTAAAGACTTATTATTGGAAACCTACAATCTCCATAAAACCTATGGAAAAAAGAGTACCAAGTTCGATGCCCTCTGCGACATCGATCTTAAAATCAATACCGGCGAATCTGTCGCCATTATTGGCAAATCCGGCAGCGGTAAATCTACCCTTATGCACCTCCTCGCTCTGCTCGACCAGCCCACCACCGGCACTATCAAACTCCACGGCACCAAAACCGCCGAGCTGCCCGCCCGCCGACTCAATCGCCTGCGCAACCACGAATTCGGCTTCGTTTTCCAACAATTTTTCATGAACAGTAACGACTCCGTCCTCAACAACGTTATCCTGCCTCTCAAAATCGCTGGCATCGGCTTCCGTGAACGCAAACGCCGCGCCATCGAGGCCCTCAAAATCGTCGAGCTCGAAGACAAAATCCACGCCAAGGCCAACGATCTTTCCGGCGGTCAAAAACAACGCGTCTGCATTGCCCGCGCCATCGTCAATAATCCCAAAGTTATCTTCGCCGACGAACCCACTGGCAACCTCGACACCATCACTGGTGAAAAAATCATGAATATTCTATTCAAGCTCAACCGTGAAAAAGATATTACCCTCATTATTGTCACTCACGATGAAGACATCGCAAATCGCTGCCGCCGCCAAATTCGCATCCAGGACGGCAAAATCACCTCAGACGGTAAAACTCAGAAAGGAGGCGCCAAATGAAACTGATCGACATTATCAAGACTGCCAATAGCAACCTGCTCCGCAACAAAATCCGCACCTTTCTCACCATCCTCGCGATTTTCATCGGCAGTTTCACCATCATCCTCAACACCGCCGTTAATACCGGCGTCAACTCTTTTATAGATAAACAAGTCGCCTCCGCTGGCGGCGACGGCTATATCGAAATCGCCCCCGCCGCTATGCTCGCCCAAATTGAAGGCATGATGGGCGGCAATAACGGACCCCAAGAGTACAACCCAGAACAAAACGCCTCCGAACTCAACTACATCGACGCCGAAACTCTCACTGCCATTGAAGACATCAACGGCATCATCCCAGGCAGCGTCCGACCTCTCCGCAATGTTAGAGTTGAATACGTCACCAGCAATAAAACTCACACCAAATGGAAACTTCGTGTCAACGAACTTCCCAGCAATAATATCAACATCGATCTTACCGCTGGAAACTCTCCTCGCACTGACAGCGACCAACCCGAAATCACACTCCTACCCGGCTTCGCCGAAGTCCTTGGTTTTGTTGACGACGCCGGCGCCATCGGACAGACCGTCACTCTCGCCATCAAAAATCAAGCTACCGGAGAACTCATCAACGTCGACGCCACCGTAGTCGGCGTCCAAGCTCCCTCCGTCGTCAGTATGGGCCGCAGTTGGCTTAATGCCGCTCTAAATGATCGGATCTTTGCCGCCTCTACCAAATATCTCCCTGCCGAATACGCCAACCGCGTCATGTTCGCCACCGCCGAATTCGACCCAGAAGCCGATCTCGACTTCATCAAAAAGGGCCTTGAAGAACTCAATCTCTCTGGTATGACTATTGATGATTCTATCGGCATGATGAAGACCTTCTTCGACATCATCCTCATCGTCTTCTCCATCTTCGGCGGCATTGCCCTGCTCGCCGCCTCTATCGGTATCATCAATACCCTGCTCATGTCCGTTCAAGAACGTACCCGCGAAATCGGACTCATGAAAGCCATGGGGCTCTCCTCCGGCAAAGTCTTCCTCTCCTTCAGCTTCGAAGCTATCTCGCTCGGCTTCTGGGGTTCCCTGCTCGGCATCGGACTCTCTATGCTAGTCGGCAACACCGCCAACACCATCTTCCATCAGCCCGGCATGTTCCTCGCTGACTTCCCCACCTTCAGCCTCGTCGAGTTCACTCCCGCCAACTGCATTATCATCGCTCTCGGTATCATGTTCATTGCCTTCCTCGCTGGCACCCTCCCCGCCATCAAAGCTGCCCGCAAAAACCCCATCGACGCCCTCCGCTACGAATAAACCTATCCTTCAAAAAATTGTCTGGATTTTTCTTCGTCAAATTCGCTGGTTGGCAAAGTGTCTACGCCGCCAGGAACATCAAAACCAATTTGCCTGATTGTAGTCAGTGCTGCCGAATCATCATTTGGGTCTGATACTGCAGTCAATAAATCCCCCGCAAAAGTAATAACCGAGCCGATAATTATCTTATCTTTGACCTCGCTTCTGCCATTTAACAACGATAAATAATGGTTAAAATCACTAATCGAATAGTTCTTGCCAGGTTTCTTTAAAGACAATTCATCAATCATTGGCTGCGGCAACTTATCAAAATCTTTATATGTAGAATCCTGTGCAGGATGAGAGTGCCCGTCAATGATCACGTCATAGCCATCATGTTCATCTATAGAGTCGTATATCCTAATTTTCTCAAGAGGGTTTACGCTTGATTGCTCAGGCATACTTACTTGCGGCAACACAACCGCCTTTTCAATAGAATAATATTCTTGACCATCCAATTCTCTCCTATTGCCGAGCCAAAGAAAATTATATTCAATATTATTCTCATTGGTCAGTTCAAGTATTCTCTGATAATCAGCATAGGCATCTTCGCTCAACATCATAGGCCGTTCGTTCGTTGGTAATAAATCCGGACTAAAAGAACTCATTTCCGTATCACCCACGCCATATTTTTGTTTAATCTGCTCGGTTCTCTTCTTAATTTTTTCCACCATCCCGCTATACTGTTCAAACCGTTCGGAGTTTTCAGGTTGGTTAACCTTACCAATCTTAATTTCAAAATTATTATTTATAGTAAGCCTTTCCCTCCACCCTTAAATCCACATACTGCACCACTAGCCCGCGTTCATCCAAATATCGGCTCATCCTCTCCGCATCTTCCGCTTGCACCGAGCAGCCGCGATCTATCGACATCTTATAATATTCCACTCTGTCAACCAAATACACGTGCACTTCCCTAGTCCTCCCCTGCGGCAGTATTACCCTGCCCACGCCAAAACCTAAATCACCAAAATCCCGCTCTAGTTTCGCTACAAACTCATTTACTCGCGAACTAGCTCGCCCTCCCCCCTCAATGATAATCTCCACCGTTGGCACCCACTCCGTTTCATCCGTCGCCGCATTTCCCCTCTCCGTCACCATACCAGCAATCCCCGCAATCGCCCAAATCACCACCAAAACCCCAACTACCACACAAGCACACCAAATCAAAACATTTCGAACCCTACGCTTCTTCCGCTCCGTAATTCGCTGCAATTCAACCGAGCGATCTCGCCCTCTCGCCCCCACAATTGTCTTACCTAATTTATAACTTTTTTCCATCCCCGCCGCCTGTGCCCACAATCATCTTTGCTAATCTCTCCGCTGCATCCGCCATCGCAAACTCCTTCAAATTCCGTGCTAAATCTTCTCGTCTTTCTTTATCTTTCACTAATCCCTTCACTGCCTTCAATAACAATCCTGGCTGCTCCACCATCTTCTCATCCTCCACCACAATAGCTGCCTTCGCTTTCAAATATGCATCCGCATTTTTCACCTGGTGCCTGCCTGGCAACTTCTGATTCGGCACCATCACCACCGCCTTGTGCATATTGGCCAACTCCGCCATTGTTGACGCACCGGCCCGACTCACCACTACATCTGCTGCCCCAAATAATTCCGGCATATTCGCCGTAAACTCAATCATCCGAAAATTCGTTTTTAGTCCGCCGTTTTCCCATACCTCATATTCCTTCAACCCCATCATTTCCGGATATCGCTCTCTCCCAGCCACCAATAATACTGATGTAAACTTCAACAGCTCCGGTAAAATTTCTTGCACCGCCTCATTGATATGCTGCGCTCCCAAACTCCCACCGGTCACTACCAACAATGGTTCATCTCTCTTGAATCCCAAATCACTCTTCAATTCACCCTGCCGCTTCAAGCTCACCGACCGAAACTCCGAACTGACTGGTATCCCCGTCCACTCCGCTTTTTCTGCAGAATATTTATAATTATCCAAAGGCATACCCGTCGCAATCTTCTTTGCTCCTCCCGCCAATACCCGATTCGTCAAACCAGGTACCGCGTCTGAATCATGAATTACATAGGGAATCCTTAAAAATCTCGCCGCCATCCCCACCGGTAAACCCACATATCCACCTTTCAAAAAAATTACATCCGGCTTAAACCGCATCAGCCCCACTATACTCTGGAAAAATCCCCCCATAATCTTAAAGCTATCTACAATATTTGCCAAAACTACATCGAAATGCTTCAAATAATCCACAAATTTAAAATGCGTATATCGTCGTAACTTCCCCGCCGCCACCTTGCGCGCCCGAATCGAAGGCCCCATAGGTGTTGTCATTTTTACAACATTTGTGTAATATTTTTTATCTGTCCAAAATTCAATCCTGGCACGAGGTTTTATCTTCCAAATTTCATCAACGACGGCTACTACTGGCGTGACGTGTCCGCCGCTCCCCCCGCCTACCACCAATATCTTCATGATTTACCTCTCTTTTCGTCCAGCCCGACAGCTGCAGACATATCCCCATCGCTATTGCTACAAACATCATGCTTGTACCCCCCGCGCTCAAGAACGGCAACGTAATGCCCTTCATGGGAATCAATCCTGTCATTCCCATTATGTTTATAATAACATGTCCTGCCACCCAAGCGAACACTCCTACCACTACAAACCGCCCCGCCCCCTCCGCATCAGATCTCTCTGCCGTCTTCAGCAGCCGCATCAGCAGCACCGTAAAACACCCAATCACTAACATTAGCCCTACAAACCCAAACGTCTCCCCCATCACCGCAAATACCGAATCATTAATTGACTCCGGCAAATATCCCGTCGCCTGCACGCTATTCCCCACTCCCACGCCAAACAGCCCGCCTTTCCCAATTGCCAATAGTGCATTATCTATGTGGTAGGTATTCTCACCCTCACCGCTAAAACTCGTCAATCGCTCCATCCTGTGCGGGAAAAATACAACCAGCATTGCCATAATCAACACTGCAATCCCGCCCATCATCAACAGCACTCGCCATTTCATCCCGCTCGCTACCAACATGCACGCCAACATAAAAATAATCACTGCCGTCGATCCTAAATCCTTCTGTAAAACCCCAATCAATCCCACCGTCACCGCCACAATCACTGCCACTGGTACCAACATTTCCTTGTTATTTAGCTTACCTTCTTTCTTTCGTTTCGCAATCAGACTCGCTACGTAAATTAATGCCCCCAACTTCAAAATCTCCACTGGCTGGATACTCAGACCTAGCGGTAAATTCAGCCACCTGCACGCTCCCAGACTGCACCTCGCCAAATCACTGCCATATGCCCCCGCTATCGACAACACAACACAAGCTAAAATCCCCAGCACCAAAATCCATTTCCCTGCTTTTTCAATCCAGGCAAACGGCAACTTATACGCAATTATGAACATCACCACTGCTACCGCAACACTAATCAACTGACGCTGGAAAAAATCACTCTCACCATAAGAACTGCCGCTGACCGAGTTTTGAAATTGCGCCCAAGCCGGCCCAATCGCATAAATCACAATCAAACCCACCGCCATCAATACAAAAGTCAGTACCGCAATTACTAAATCCGGCTTATGTTTCCTCATGGAAAACCACCATCAAATTATCCCGCCGCCCAGCGCCAGGAAAATTCCAATAAACGCAAGCACCCCGCCAATTACCCAAAATCGCATCACGACCTTACTCTCTTCCCAACCCTTCGCTTGTAAATGATGGTGGATCGGCGCGCTAATAAATATCTTCTTATGAAAAACTTTTTTCGCCACAATTTGAATCAAACTCGAACCAGCCTCCACCACGAACAAAACCCCGATAATCGGCAACAAGAAAAAACTATTCGTCATCATCGCCACCACGCCCAAACCCGCCCCCAAAGCAAATGAACCCACGTCACCCATCATAAACCGCGCCGGATATACATTAAACCAAATATAGCTCAATAGCGCCCCTACCACTGTCAAACAAAAGCCCGCCAACCCCCACTGGCCCTGCATCAACGCAATCACCCCAAATGATCCATACGCCAACATCGCCAACCCCCCTGCCAAGCCATCTAGCCCATCACTAATATTCACCGCATTGCTCATTGCCACCACTGCAAATGCAAATAATATAATCATGCCTATCACGCCAATATTTATCAGTCCGACAAATGGCAAATAAACTCCCGTCCACCCTAACCTCACCGCAAACCACCACCCCATCCCCACCGCCAGCACCGAAATCATCAAGAACTTTACCGGCGCTCGCAGTCCAGCCACCGACTTATGCCCAAATATGTTGATCAAGTCATCAATCAGCCCAATCATCGCACCGCCCACAAAAGCTATCAGCGGCAACCACGTCTGCTCCCTACTCCAGTTGCACAAAAAAGTCGTCACTCCCACCGCAATCACAAAAATTATTCCCGCCATCGTTGGGAAATGCCGCTTGATCTTATGCTCGTGCAACTTATTCATCACCTTCAGCTCCTCACCCGTCACCGCCACCGTCTTCTGCTTCTTCCACCACTTATACTTATACGCAAAATACGTATAAATCGGTGTCAAAAACATCGCCAGCAAAAACGCTCCCAACGATAACACCAGCTCGTACACCATTTCCGCATTAATCTGCCCTAGCATCTTATACCTCCGGCCTTATTTTTAAATATTCCAACATATAGTTACTAATCTTCGTAAAAATCGGTGCGGCATGCGCACCGCCCTGCAAAGTCTTTCCTTCCCCACTTATTCTAACCATCACCACATATTCTGGCAAGTCTGCACTCGCCCCGCCAAACCCCATATAACTTGCAATCGTCGGATCAGATGTGTATTTGCCATCCTTCAAGGTCTCGGCCGTACCCGACTTCCCGCCAATCACATATCCTGGCAAATCCATCCAAGCCATCCCGCTTTTTTGCCTAGCCTCTATCAACATATCCCGCATTACTGTGCTCGTACTGTCAGTTATCGCCCGCCACGCCGCTGGCTTAACCGCCCTCTCCACCAACACCCCATTTATCACCTCTCCCGCCACTACCGTCGGTGTAAAAAACTCACCGCCATTGATCACCGAGCAAAACGCCGCCGCGATCTGCATCATTGTCACATCCAGCCCTTGGCCAAACGTCATATTCGCATAACGCACATTTAGACCATATCCCTCATTTGGCCCCACCACCGTTCCCGCCGATTCATACATCTCAATTCCCGTCTTCTTACCAAATCCAAACTTATCATGATAAGCTTCGTACAATAATTCCCTCCCCTTTTTGGTAATCTTCCCGCCATCCAACCGCCGCAGTACTTCTATACTCCCCGTGTTCAACGAATAATTCAACGCCGTTTGGAAACTAATTGTCCCCCGCACATCAGACTCTTGCCACAAATTCCTAATTGTCCGATCTTCCACTACCGTCGTTCCGGTATTTGTATATGTATCAGTCGGCTTCATCTTCCCCAGCTCAATTCCCTGCGCAAACGTAAATGTTTTCATCACGCTCGCAGGCTCGTATGGATCCTCCAAAATCCGATTCCTATAAACGTTTGCATCACTTACTTTCCAATATTCCTCCGGGTTATACGTCGGCAAATTCGCCATTGCATATATCCGTCCTGTCTGCGGATTCATTACTACCGCACTTGCATAATCCGCTCCCAAATTCCCAATTGCCTCTGCCAAAATCTTCTCCGTCGTCCGCTGCACGTTCATGTCAATCGACAACGCCACATTTTTGCCGTTCACCGCCGGCACCTCAATATTATTATCCCCAATTGTCAGCGGAATATTATTTACATCCGCCACCGTCTTCAAAACCCCATTTTCGCCAGCCAAATCCTTATTTAGCGCCCCCTCTGCACCATATCCCACATTATTCGCGTTCACAAATCCCAACACCTGACTCGCCAATTCTCCATACGGATACACCCGTTTCGTCGCCATCTTCCGGCCCACCCCTTTCAAGTTGGCCTTCTCCACTTGCGAAATCTCCGTCCATGTCACTTCTTTAGCTACTTCATAATATTGGCGCGATTTATCTTTAAAAACTTCATCCCAACTCGCAAAAATCTTCTTACCCAAAATTTCATCTAATTTTTCTTTTACCAAACTCTCATTTCCCACATAAGATGGATCCACAAACACCGTCCATACCCGTTCATTCATTACTACCGGCACCACCTTGTTCCCATCCAGCATATAAATCTGCCCCCGTTCCGCCAAAAGCTCAAACTTCCTCATATGTTCGCTTTCAGCTGCCGCCATATATTTACCATGCTCGATAATCTGAACCTGAAACAAGCGGACGCCAATCACGGCCACCGCCAATACTAATCCAACTTTCAGCCAACCTATCCGTGTCATCTTAGCCATACTACCAACTATTATACTATTCCGCCACGTAGCCAGCTGTCCTAGCATCCACCATCGTCAATGCCACCTCATTTTGTTCACCCGCCGCTGCCGCCACAATCCTTGCGTTCTCTGCCGCTAAACTATTATTCTGCGCCTCTAAACTTGCAATCTCATCATTTACACTATTCAATGCATAATCATAACTCGTCGCCTTCGTCCCTTGCGTAATATAAATCAACCCTACCACCAACACCAAAAGCATCACCGTGATTGTATGGCTCACGGGGCCAAGCGTTGCTCGCGGTTCGTGCCGTACTGCGTTCCGATTCCTCGCCCAGTCAGCCGACAACTCGATGTTACCCGTCCTTCTTGTCGCAAAATACGCTTCTGCCATCAAATCGTTTCCTATTTTAGTTTTTATTTTTGTCTTAGCCTTCGCCCTGGCCTAGAGCAGCAAAACGCCACCCTAGGCATGGGCAAAAGGAGGTCATAAATTTTTTACACACTCTCTGGTTTAACCCAACCATTGGTACCCCGTAAACCGGGGCATGTCGGGTTAAACTCTACCTAAAATGTACTTTGATTTTTTCGGTTCTAGCGCGACCGGTTACTACGATCTTAGCCATAATTCTCCTTTGTTTGTTTTTATTTTTTACGCTGCGCCCGAGACTCCACACTCTACTTTACGGCAGTTTTTTCTGCTACTCTAAGCTTCGCGCTTCTCGCTCGCGGATTGTTAACTAATTCATTTTGTCCCGCAATCACTGGTTTTCTCGTCAATATCCTAAGTTCCGATTCCATCCCCTGCCCACTCGCCTCAGCCAAATAATTCTTGACTAACCGATCTTCCAAACTATGAAACGAAATCAGCCCAACTCTCCCCCCAAGCGCCAACAACTTCGTAATCAACGGTAAAGTCTTCTGTATCTGCCCTAACTCGTCGTTCACGGCAATTCTAATTGCCTGAAAAACTTGCGTCGCCGGATGCTTCTTCCCGTAACCAGATTTCCGCTTGATAATTTCTGCTAGCTCGCCAGTTGTTTCAATCGGCCTATTATGCACAATTTCCTTCGCCAATAGCTTCGCTCTTCCCATCCGTTCTTCGCCATACGCCACAAAAATCTCTACCAGATCCCTTTCGCTCCACTTATTCACTACTCGCCAACCGTCTAATTTCTGTCGTTCGTCCATACGCATATCCAAACGACTGTCAAGAGCAAAAGAAAACCCGCGTTTTTCCTGGTCCAATTGCGGTGAAGACACGCCAAAATCTGCCAGTATCATGTCAAACTTCTTGCCACTCTCTACTAATCGTAACGCCGCACTATAAAAATCTTCATGCATTATTTCCGGCTTCACCTCTTGGTACTTCGCACGTAAATATTCCACTGCATTTTGATCACGGTCTACCAATACCGCTCCTTTATAGTTCTGCGTTACTTCCAAAATCTTATCAGCATGTCCCCCATACCCCGCCGTCAGATCGAGATAACTCTCGCCCGGCTGCGGCGCCAAATAACTGACCACTTCATTTAATAACACTGACTCATGCATATCTTCTACTATATATTGTTTGAACCCATTCAACTAGAAATTCCGGAGTTTTTGTTTTTGTTTATTGTTTATTTTGTTACCTAAACTTCAGTCTACTAAGATTGAATCGACGTATAGTCAATTATTTAATCTCAGTTGTTGAGAGACTTAATTAGTAAAGGTTGGAGTTAAAATATTGGGAGGTGTGTATTTATAAGGTACATCCGACTTCTATTACGCGTATTCTAAACGCGCCCCAAAACTCCTAGTTGGTTGGGTTCAAACGCTGTTAACGAACAAAAAACCGGTCAACTTTTTTTCGTTACCCTGATAATCTCATAACCAGCGGATTGATCTTCGTCTCTTATTTGCACTTTCACAATCTGTTTTCCCGCTTTCCCTTAAGTTAGAATTGACCTTTGTTTATTTTAAAGTGGTTTTTGTTTTTCGTATCCACTTGCCCTCACTGTACATTACTAAACCATAAAAATCAAGACCAAAATCGTTACGCTTTTCCACATTTCCGTGCAAAAAATCAAGTTTTAACAGATATAAACCGAACAAAAAATCCCTCAAACCCCATTTTCTTCACACTCCCAAAAATCTCAAAATTATGTTATAAAACCCGAACACCGTCCTATTGACTTTTTCCGTAAAGTACGCTACAATAGAAGTATTCTACCCGAACAGGTAGCGACCCTTTAAATAACCTATTTTACGGGAGGAGGGGTTATTATGTTAACCACATTGATAACCTGTATTGGACTATTGCTTATCGGTGTTATTGTGAGTATTTTATCGTTTCTCAACGATTATGACAGCCAAATTGGCACCTTATCGCCCATCGTGCGACCGACTACCATCAGTCTCTGTACCACCCTCAGCCTAACCTCTTACTGCGAGTATGTCGGATTGAACCCTTGGGCCCTACATGCCACTCTAGTGGTAGTTCTCATACTTTATGTCATCTATCTATCCATTCACTTGGATAGCCCCTACAACACAGAAAAACGCCTGTTAGAGCGCATTATGCGCATCACCAACTGTGCCATAGTCCCACTCTTCGTTATCATTACCATCCTCATCCCCTTTTAGGTTATAAAAGTCGCCCCATCAGGGCGACTTTTTCCTACCTCTTTGATTCTTCACCCTCTTGGCGGTTCGCCTTCCGGCTCATCCAACAACTTTTTGCTCTTTATCTCGTATCGTTTTCCATTTATTGGCGACACGAAGTAATCTTCATTTAGCAAATTAACAAATGTCGACAAGTCTTTATTGTCCATAATAATAATCTTCCCAGTCTCATCTGTCATCAAGTCCAAACTCATCTCGTCCGCATAGCTCACTACCTGGTCTTGCTTCATCTCCCCCACCGTAATTCCCTGCAATTTTTTAATCAAAGGTTTCTTGTCTTCCAGTAAAGCATTTAGCGTCAACCCCTCCGGAAAACTCAATCCATACGCCTCCATCAGCTCCTTGCTCTTCGCCTCCGAAATCACCTGCGTCTTGTAATCATACTGGAATAATTTTTCAAACTTGCTCTGATTAAAAATCACGATATTCCCATCAATAATCGCTACCTCGTTGACATCCGGCATCTTAATCGCAATATCCGCTGTCAATGGTTCAAAGCTCTCGCCAGACAACTCCCAGCTCGTCTTGCCTTTCAGCGCCGAGCTCGCCGCCAGTCCCTTCGCAATATAAAACGTCTGCTGACCCTTGCCGCCCGGATAAGTGAACTTCGCCACAATCCCTTTAATTCGCTTGAATTCATGCTCATTGTCCGTAAAGTAATCAATATCTTTGTACTCTTTTTCAATCAAATGAATCAACGTCTCCGCCCGCCCCACCTTTGTTAGATCCACTCTATAGATCACCTTATCTTCGCCATCATTGGTCTCATATTCTCGGCATTGCAATCCCTTATCCGCCTCCTTGATCACGAAATTAATCGCCTCCAGCATAAACATCGACTTCACACTCTGTGTCAACGTATCCGAATAGCGCACCTTATAGGGCGTATAATTCTTATTGAACAGAAATAGCTCCACGCTCACATTATTCTTAATCTCATCCACCTCGTTCGCCCACGCAAATACGTCAAACTTATCCATTGTTCTCCTCCATTAGCTCTCCATAATTTTTATCTATTACATTTTTCCTGCCCACCTTCAGCACCTCAAATGTCTTAGTTAAATCTTCCCGTACATCCTCCGGCTCATCTTCATCCAACAGATTAGATTCAATCTTCGCATAATACCCCGGCAAACCATCAATCTTATCCAGATAAATCTTCACATTGTCCCCCATATTCAACTCTTGCCGCTGCCGGCTCACTTCATATTTAATCTCAAACCCCATCTGATACAAAATCGCCGCCATCTCCGTATAATCTTTAAATGTTGTAAAATTTACAACATCTACTCCCTTATTCTCGATATGTCGTCTCAAGACCAAAGCATACGCCGCTGGCTTCTCTGCGTCTTTCACGATCGTCCTAAGAGCCAACTTTGGCAACCCCTTGTCTCGATCATAACCCTTCGGCACAAACACTCGATCATGCTGCCAAAACGCCTCTGAAAACTCCATGTCGATATCCTTTAGCATCCCCACAAAATCTGCTCGATTCGGCAATTTCACTTTTACTACTACCCTTTTCATATCTTTACTCCTTCTCTTGCCTTATTTGCCCAATCATCCGCCAACTCATTGCCGCGTGTTCCCACATGCCCCCGCGTAAAACGTAATTCCACTCCAGCTTTCCGCTTAAAAATTGTATACAATTTTTTTACTAAATCCAAATTCTTAATTTCCCCGCCCTTCTTCACCCAACCATTTCTCTCCCACACCGGCGCCCACTTCGTTAGCACATTAATCCAAAACTCCGAATCCGTGTAAATCACGTCCCCTACTCCAGCTAAATCATAGGCCGACAACAACGCCAAAGCCTCCATCCGAATATTCGTTGACACTTTTTCCCGCCCCAAAGCCACCGGCACCCCATCGCAAATCACCGCAAACCCACCCACTCCAGGATTCGGTACCGCACTTCCATCCGTAAAAAACTCTTTCATGCCCCCATTTTACAATGAAGCGAGAGTAAAAGTAATATTTATATTACTTTTACCAAGCGAAGCGGTAAAATCTTCCCAAGATTTTACCACACCATTACACCTTATTCTTGCCCCAAATTCGCTCGCACCATTTCCGCCGTGATCATAATTGTCCCGCCTGCTCCCACCTGTCCGCCCAACATCTGCTTCGCCACCTCATTTTCCACTACTCTCTGTATCACCCGTCGCATCGGCCTTGCCCCCAACCGCGGATCATAACCCGCCTCCACCAACAATTCCTTCGCCCCCGTATCCACCTCAACCTTCATCTTCTGAGCCTCTAGTGTCTTATTTACGCCCTTCATCATCAAATCCACCACCTGCAGCAAGTCCGTCTTGCTCAGCGGCCCAAACACCACTATTTCGTCAAATCGGTTCAAAAATTCCGGCCGAAACTCGCCAGAATTCACCAGCATATTTTGAATTTCCTCACTCACCTTCGTAATATCTTCGCCTGCTTCAATCTTCGCTCGAATCTCCTGTGCCCCAGCATTACTAGTTGCAATCAAAATCGCATCTCTAAAACTCACTTCTCTACCCTGTACGTCACGCAAAATACCTTCGTCTAGTACCTGCAACAACGCCGTCATCACCTTGCTATGTGCCTTTTCGATCTCGTCCAGCAGCACCACCGAAAACGGATTTTTCATTACCCCTGCCGTCAACGAATCCGGATTATCCGCCCCATCCGCCGTCAAGGCATTGACGCTTTCCGCCGTCACAAACTGGTTCAAGTCTACCCGTACAATGTTTCCTTCCCCGCCATAATAAACTTCCGCCAACGCCTTTGCTAACTCCGTCTTCCCCACCCCAGTCGGTCCAATGAATAAAAATGTTCCCACTGGCCGCTTTGTATTACGCACCCCTGCTCGCGCCCGGCGCAACGCATCCGACACCACCTGTACGGCCCGCACCTGATTCACCATCCTTTGATGGATCAGCCCCTCCAAATTCAACAACTTCTCCTTCTCTCCCGCATCCTCCGCCACTCCCACCTTCGCCCCCACCGTCGATTCAATTGCCTGCTCCACGCTTCGCGCACTCACCAATCCATTTTCTGCGTAATTACCAGCGCTCTCCAGCATTTTAATAGCCCGCCCCGGCATCTCCTGCCCATAAACATAGCGCTCTGACAGCTCATACGCCTTCTTCAGAGCCTGATATTGGTAAAAGTTACCTAGATCCCACTCCAGCTGCACTACTTTATCTTCCATCGCCGCCATCGTCTCTTCAAAGTCCGCCGGCAAAATATTTACCCGATTAATCGCATTTATTACTGCCGGATTCTGCTGCCCAATCCGGAGCAGCACCTGCTCATTCATTGTCATAATCAATCTAAACCCGCCTGCCTCCAACACCGGCAACAATAGCTTCGAAATATCTACGCTTCCCGTTCCATCTTCAAAGAACAACTGCGCGTCATCCAAACAAATGATCACATTTTTCGCCCGCGCCGCCTCGCTCAATACTCCGCTCATCAACGCTTCCAATTCCCCTCTCTCGCTCGCCGCCGAAATCATCACAGACGCATTTAGCAAAAATACCTGTCGATACTTCAAATGACTAGGTATATCCGCCCGGCCGTCCAAAATCTTCTCCGCAAAATCATGCACTACGCTCGTCTTCCCCACTCCATCCGGACCCACTACCGTTGCATTTTGCCGCCCTCCTCGCGAGAAAATATCAATCATTTGTTGAACAATTTTTTGTCTGCTCGGCAACAGCAAGCTCATCGTCCGCCCGCCATGCGCACTGATTTCCGCCGAAATATTCCGTCCAAATCTCTCTAGCAGCGGCGTAAATCCAAAACTCCAATCCCGCGCCAATCCCCCTGTCCGCATCAACTCTTCACTCTTCTCCGCCGCCGCTTGCGCTTGAATATACCATCTTGCCCCCCTCTTCAAATCCTCAAAGTCTAACTTATATTGCGCCAATTTTTGTTCAAAATTCGGTGCTAGCTTAATCATCGCCAACAACAACACCACCGCACTTACGTCTTTACTCCCCAGCTCCTGTTGCAATCCAACCGCCTCTTCCCATACCTGCGGCATCGACAAATCATTACTCACTATCAGCTCATTTAAAAATTCGACGCCCAGTCCAGACCTTGCCAACAAAAACCTACCGCTCAGCTCCTCCACAATTATCGCCACTAATCCTCTTGAAGTCGGGTCCTTCGGCAACCTTCCCAAAATTCCCACACTCAATAAGCCATCAATCGATCCTCCATCAACCACCGGCAACCGACTCAAATCCTTCTTCTGCCAATAAATCAACATGTATACCGGCGCAAACAAACCCGCCAACAGCCATCCCACTGCAAATCCCAAAAATACCAACGTTAATCCACCCAGCAACAATAAGATTACCACCGCATAACATAACCACACCACCTTCGCTAGACTCTTCTCAAATCTTGCCTTCTTCGCTCGTCCACTATGATAATTAAACTCTACCATGTCAGCACCACCTGTATTTCCGGCACCCAGCCTATCACCAGCATCACTATGCCAGCTATCGGCAACAATGGCACCACCAAATGCAGCACAATAATCACCAAACTACCCACTAACAGCACCAATAATACTACTGTTCCAACTATTATCATCCCTAGCCGCATCACAAATCCAACTAGTCGACTAATTAATCGCGACACAAACGCTGACAACGCTTCCGCTATACCCTTTCCCGTTGCGCCAGCATCAATTTGCCTAAACGGGTTGAACAACGTCCGCAGCATCAGCCCAATCGAAAAATTATCTGCCGTCCGTGCCAAAGCCCTCCCCAAACCCCTTAGTCTCGTCGCAAACCCAACCCCATACCACCACCCAATCAAACTCAAAACAAGCATAATCTTATTGTATCACGAAGCAGGGATAGTTGTAGTAGAGGCGTGTGGAAGAGGGGCGTGCTACGCCCCTATTTCCGGCCCGACTGCAGCGACTGCGCCCCGTAAAGACGGGTGCGCACGCGAAAGGGCCTCTACGGGCAACTATCCCTGCTTCGTGATACAATCAATTTATGACTCGCATTGATAGAGCAGTCGCCACCGCTACAAAGGCCCATGAGGGCCAAACTCGTCTTACGGGGGAACCTTACATTGTGCATCCCATTGCCGTTCAAAAAATCCTCGAAGACTGGGGCATGGACGAAGATACCATCATTGCTGGCATCCTTCACGACACCGTCGAAGACACTTTTCTTGCCCTCTCCGAAATCGAAACCGCCTTCGGTAAAGATGTCGCTTTTCTCGTCGAAGGCGTCACCAAACTTAGCAAAGCCCGCGAAAATATGCGCGACCTTTCCACCTACCTGCCATCTACTAAAGACAACTTGCTCAAACTCCTTCTGGCCACTGGCCAAGATATTCGTGTTCTTATCATCAAACTCGCTGACCGCCTCCACAATCTCCGCACCATCACCGCCCTGCCCCCCGGACGCCAACAAAAAATCGCCCGCGAATCACTCGAAGTCTTCGCCCCTCTCGCTGACCGCCTCCAAATGAGCCGCGTCCGCGCCGAATTTGAAGATATCGGCTTCCGCCACATCGATCCCAGGCGTTATGAATTTCTCCAAAATCTTACCGAGACTCGTCTCAAAGCCGCCGATCGCAAGCTTAACCTTGCCAAAGTTGCCGTCGAGCAGGCCCTCGAAAAAGAGCACATGCCATTTGAAAATAGTGGTCGCGTCAAATCTATGTATTCCCTCCACCGCAAACTTGCCAAACACAACCAAAATATCAATCGCGTCTATGACCTCATTGCCCTCCGCTTCGTAGTCAAAGACGTCACCTCTTGCTATCTCGCTCTCGGCGTCATCCACTCCCTTTTCACTCCCATGGATGGCCGTATCAAAGACTACATTTCTACCCCCAAACAAAACGGCTATCAATCCCTTCATACCACAGTCATCACTCCGGAAAAACATATCGTCGAGTTTCAAATCCGCACTCAACAAATGCACGAATACGCCGAACGCGGTCTTGCTGCCTCTTTCCATTACAATGAACAAAAACTTAGCGACGCCTATCTCAAAGGCCACGTTTCCCAGCTCCCTACCCACCTGCTCTGGATCAAGGAGCTTCAAGAAGCCAGTGCCAAACTTGCCCGCGGCGAACAAATCGACCCCAAAAAGCTCAAACTTAACCTCTTCTCCGATAAAATTTTCGTCTATACCCCAAAAGGCGACATCGTCGACTTGCCCAAAGGCGCCCTACCGCTAGATTTCGCTTTTCGCCTTCATACCGAAATCGGCGCCAAAGCCACCGGCGTCAAAATCAATGGCAAGATCGCCAACCTCAACACCAAACTCAAACAAGGCGACATCGTCGAAATTCTCACTAGCAAAAACCAGACTCCCAAAGTCGGTTGGTTCGACAAGCTCTTTACCTCTCATGCTCGTCAAAAGCTCCGCCAACAGCTTGCTCGACAACAGTCCCCTCACAAAAAACCTAGAAAACCCAGAAAAAAGAATTAGGGCGGCCAAACGGCCGCCCATATTCACTTCACTCATTGGAGCTTTCGCTATTTTTCCGCGGCAACGCTTTTACATGCCGTTCTACCCAGCTCATTGCTCTCAAGCAACTCCCTGGGCATTTAAATGGTCTACCCGTAGCTATCGGAAATGGCGAACGGTCGCCATATTGATCTTTCCAGCTCTTATACATAGCAGATAATAATCGCTGATCTTTTAAGACATGGGAACTACCCAAATTAGGATCGTCGCACATCGGCCAAGCCGCTTCGCAATCTGCGCCAGAACAATAAAATCCCTCCAGGTTATCGTGCAGCAACACAAGTTTTCCGGCCCCCAAAGCATTGCCAACATCGTAATAGATGTCGTTAACTTTGCTCCTCCATAAACCCACGTTTACCAACACTGCATCGCACCCGCGCATCAGCATGACATCGCCCATGACCACCTCGTGTCCGTTTCTCGCGCAAAGCACCGTAATTAATCCCAGTCGCTCCGCAGCCTTTTTCGAACGATCCCATCCAGCCAAATAGACTACCATCGAATCACTCCTCCTTAATGAACAAAATGTGGGACAAGAATTTTTCAGCCCCACTACTTAATTTCACTATATCACAAAACTCAAATTTCGTCTATCTCACTGCCTCAGTCGCTCGCGCTACATCCGCAATCATCGCCCGGTTACTACGATCCGTCAAAACCACCAAAACATACGTACCTTTCGGCGAATATACAATCGCCGCATCATGCACCAAAGCATACAATTCCTCTGTCTTATTCGCCACCTCCATCCCTTCCAGCCCGCTAGGAATCCCCCACCGATACTTATCTCTCTTCATTGCATCAATTAGGCGTTCCCGGCTCTCTGCACTAATTGGCAACTCCCCCATCTCCAGCTTCCCCAGGAATTTCGCTAGATCAAACGCCGTCACTTTCGGATAACCATCAATCCAACCCGACTGACTACTCAAGCCCACTGCTCTGATATCTTCGTTTATCCTTCTCGTCCCATATTTTTTATACATCGCCTCCGCACATTCATTACTGGACGCTACAATCATCGCCTCAAAACAAACCGCCACCGTACGCCCGCCTAAAACCACATCCTCCCACCCCCATGACCCGCTATCAATCGCCAACAGCACACTGTACGCCACAAATAGTTTATAAGTACTCGCCGCCGTAAATTGCACCTGTTGATTTATCCCTGCCATCCGATACTCTCCGTCCAACTCAATCAACTGCACCCCAAAACTTCCCGTCCGACCATCGATTTGGCTTTTTATAGCCGCCAACAAATTCTCATCGTTACCACCTTCTATTAAAATCTCCAGCCAATTACGTAGTTCCGATTCTGTTTCGCCGCCAATTAACTCTGAAGAATTTGGTGGTTCCGGCCCATCTGACTCCCCTTCAAGCGCCATCGAATCACTAATCCCCGCCCCCAAAGACGCAATCTCATTCGCATTCCACTTCAACAAAATAAACACCGCTACCACCCCCGACGCCAATATTACCGCTACCAAAGATGTATTCGCCACCAAGCGCCAATTACACTGCCTTACGGATTCCCTAATCCGTTCAAAGCTCATCTATCTTCACCCGCACCTGCTCAGTCGTATCTCTATCTCGCACCGTCACTGTCCCATCCTCCAAAGTATCAAAATCTACCACTACGCATTTCGGCGTGCCAATTTCATCTTGCCGGCGGTATCGCTTGCCAATGTTCCCATTATCATCAAACTCGCACATATATCTTTGTGACAATTTTTTATACACCTCGCGAGCTTTTTCTACCAGCTCGGGTTTATTCTTTAGCAGCGGAAATACCGCGTACTTCACCGGCGCCAATTCCTCCGGCAATTTCAGCACCGTCCGCTCCGCGCCATCCTCCATTTTCTCTACCGTATAGGCCTCCGACAAAACCGCCAAAAAACATCGCCCCATCCCCATTGACGTCTCCAAAATCCATGGCACGTACTTCTCGCCCGCTGCCTGATCCACATAATTCAAATCTACCCCGCTATGCTCCATATGTTGCGTCAAATCATAATCCGTCCGATCATGAATCCCCTCCACCTCGTCAAAACCATAACTCGGAAAATTATATTCAATATCCCACGCATCATTTGCATAAAACACCAAATGTTCGTGCTGTTTAAACCGTAAATTCTCTGGAGCAATCCCCAAACTCACCCACCACTCCATCCGCTCCTTCTTCATTTGCTCATACGACCCTTTATTCTCATGCGGCCGAATAAATAATTCGGTGTCCGCCTGTTCAAATTCACGGCAGCGAAACAAAAAGTTGCGCGGAGAAATCTCATTGCGAAACGCCTTGCCAATTTGCGCCACTCCAAACGGCACTTTCACGCGACATGTGTCCACAATATTCTTGTAATTCAGATAAATTCCCTGGCAAGCTTCGCCCGGCAAATACACCGGCGCATCACCTTTCTCTTCAAAATCACCCAAATTCGACTTCACCAGCAAATTAAACATCTTCGCCTCTGTCCAATCCGTCGCCCCGCAAGTTGGACATTTTATCTTCTGGTTATTCGCAGTCCACAATTCATTTAGCTCTTCCTTACTCATCTTCTCATCTGCATGAACGCCAATCTTTTCCAATTCCTTATCAACTCGCACCCGCGTATGACACTGCTTACACTCCGAAAGTGGGTCCGCAAATCCGCCCACATGCCCGCTTGCCACCCACACTTTTGGATCTTTAAACATCGCACTGTCCAACCCCACATAATTCTCTTTCAATTGCACGTTAGTCCGCCACCAACTCTTCTTGATATTATTCAGCAGTTCTACTCCATACGGACCAAAATCATACAGTCCCGGCTCTCCTCCATAAATCTCGCTACCCGGATACACAAATCCGCGCCGCTTCGCAAAACTCACAATATCTTCCATCTTTTTTTCCATGTCCCCAGTATACCACAAGCCCCTATGATCAGTTTCTATTCACCGCCTTCACCACGTACGACAATTCATTTACCAGCTTCTCCGCCCCCTTCACGTTCAGTACCAACTTTAAAGGCGAACTCACCATCAATCGCATCAATTTAATATGCTCTGCACTAATCTCGCCCCGCTCATATTCCTTCAAAGCCTGCGCCTGGCCATCCCAACCATATTTTTTGTTTTCCACCAACTTGTCGCCCAAAACATCCGTCCGCAAATTCATTTCCTCTCCACTCGCCCGCACCACATTTAACCCCCACCACGCCATCACCACCGGCAATTTAGCTGATTTCTCGCCAGTCTTCAAGATCCCGTCCACCCCTGCCAGCACTTGCCATACCAAATCAAAATACTCCGGCACATCCACCCCTTCCGCCCGCCGCGACATCTCCTTCATCACTCCCCCCATAAATTCCATTGCCGCTAGATCCTTCATGATCTCACTATAAAACTCTACCAACCGTGCACTCGTCAACACCCCCAAATCCCCTTTCCCCCTATGCACTACCACATCGCTCACGCAAAATAACTCAATCCCTCCCGCCAACTTCGACTGCGTCTTCCGCACTCCCTTCGCCATCACGCTCATCTTCCCCATTGGCGTCAAAATATTCAAAATCCGATCTGCCTCCCCATAATTCGTCCGCCGCAGAACTATTGCTTTAGTTTTTACGTTGTCCATCACACGCTCGCACTGCTCCCAGCAACTCCTCTGGTCGCATTTCGCCTTTATCGAACACCTTCACTACCCCATACTCAGTTAAATCTTCCTTCACGCTCACTCCGCTTACTACTATCACCGGCACACTCGCCAAATCCTCATGGCTTTGCATCTCATTTAACACCGAGAAACCCGTCGGACCCGTCAACAGCACATCCAAAATCATTACATCTGGCACAACTTCAGCTGTTCGTTCCATTACCGCCACCCCATCTTGGAATAACTCCACATCATAACTCTCGCCCAGCAGCCGTTCATAATATCCCAACCACTCCCCATCATCATCGACCGCAAATACCACGCTCACAACAAACTCATCTGCCGGCTCGGCAGCAAATCAACATAAAAACTTGTCCCATCTCGATGCCGCACCAAACCAAACCGTCCTCGCATATGACCAATAAACTTCGCTGCTATATACAGTCCTAACCCCGAACTTCCTGGCCGCATTGCAATCTCCGTCGGCTTTTTCACGAAACCATCTTTGATTTCTCGCCACGTTTTTGCCGGTATTGCCGGACCAAAATCCCTCACCCCCACTCGCACCCCGCCCCCCCGCACATCGCGTACAAACACCTCGCTCGGTAATTCTTCGCCCCCATAATTCATCGCATTTAGACAAAAGTTGTATATCACCGAATACAACAGATCTCGATTCCCAACCACCAATCTTTCTCTGTTCCGATAATCCACCCGTACACTCCGCCGATTAAACCTAAATAAACTATCCAACTCTACTATCACCTCATCACAAACCCGACGCGGATTCACCGGTTCCATTTCGAACAACGCATCCGCTAGTCGCGCTACCTTTACTAAATCATTAACCTGCCGCAGTGCTCGTTCGCTCGTCGCCACCATCCGTTCTGACACTTTCGATATATCCCGCTCAAATTCTAACGATAACGCAAACTGCCTCAGTAAACAAAGCGGCGCCTTAAGTTCATGCGCCACTGTAATAACGCCTGAATCCACCCCCAGCACCTCACTCTCCATGCCCCCATTGTAACAAATAAACTTTAATTCAGAGTAATCGTTTGAATCAATTTATCAAAATCGTTTCGAAAAATCATCGCATCCGTCCGTAAAATTGCCGTCTTATCATTAATCTTAAACATAATCATAATACCCGTTATATCTTGATTAAACTCACCTTCAAACCTATCTCCAGTAATAGTTGCGTTCTGGAATACACTTTGCTTCAACTGACCGGTAGTCGCCATCGCATCATACATCATCCTTACCGTATCGATCGGCTGATTGATAATTGAAACTCTCAGGGCATTAATCGTGCTTTGTCCCACCTCACTCACCTCGCCCGGATGCAAGTATGCCTCAAAATCACCACCAATAGATGCATCTCTTGCTATGTACACACTCCAAGTCCTCGGGAACATAAAACTCAATGATCCATAATCAGCCGGCCCGGTAAACCTGCGATTTGGTTCTTTCTCGCGCTCCGCAAAAATCTCCTCTGCTATTTGCCGTTCATCCGCCCTCGCGATCGCCACCGCCTCAGCTATCTGACCTTCCACGTTTGTCCGCGATTCATCCCATTGCAAATAAAAATATACTGCAAAACCAGCCGCCGCCACCGCAATCAAGCTGACTAATATCAAAATAATAATCTCAATTATTGAGCCCTTGCCCCTTTTTGGTTCCGGTATCGCCATCGCGTCCACTGGCATCATCGGCTGCGGCATTGTCGCCGCCCCAGCTGCTGGCGCTATCGGCGTTCCCGCTCCCCCTGCATTAGCATTTCCATCCATACTATCATTATACTTATGTTAATATCCGCGTCAACGTGCAAAATCTTCTTCAATGATCTTGATCTCATTTTTCAAATTATTCAAATCTGCCTCAATTTCCTTTGCCAATTCCACCGCACTCTTATATTTTTCTGTCGCTTCGCTTAAATCAAAATCCTCTCCATAAAACCACTCCACCTGCATCTTCAATTTATCTATTTTCTTACTAATTGGCTCTTTTTGTGACATTTTTTACCTCCGCTTTAATTTCTTTATCAAGTGTTGTAATATTTACAACATTTCCTATATCCACTTCACCCTTTATTAATGCATAACCTCGCTCCAATACCTTCTCCGGATTAAGCTCCTCCAAAATCGCCAGTTGTCCCTTCACTTTCTCCTCAAACGTTGTAATTTTTACAACAATATTCACCCCCATCTTCCCTATAATCCCCCCTATTTCTCTCTCCGTGCTTTCTACGCGTTCCTTGAGTACATTTTTTACTCTTTCCACGTAATCCCAACCTCTAGCAATTTCTGCCTTCCTATCCCCTGTCAACATCTGTGCCGCATTAGTCGGCGTGCTAGCTACTACATCTGCCGCCAAATCTACCAAACTCTCATCCACCTCATGTCCAATCCCCGTTATCACCAGTATCCGGCTCGCCGCTACTTCCCGCACCAACGCCTCATCATTAAAAATCGCCAAATCATCCGTACTACCGCCTCCTCGCACAATCGCCACCACCTCAACTTCTGTCCGCTCATTAAAATATTTCAACGCCTTTATAATCTGATCTGCCGCACCCATCCCCTGCACTTGCACATGCGCCGTCAGTACCGATAATCCACCCCATCGCTCATTTAAAATCTTGCAAAAATCCACATAACCCGCCGCCTGCGTACTCGAAATCACCCCTATTTTCGTCAATCCATCCGGCAAAGGCCGCTTGCGCTGCTCATCAAACAATCCTTCGCCCGCTAATTTCTTCTTCAACAGTTCAAAATTCTTTTTCAGAGCCCCCTCTCCCACCGGCATTATTTCTAAAATCGTCAAACTAAACTTACCCCACGTCGTCAATTTCGGTGTTGCCTTCACTACCACCTTCATGCCATCCTCAATCGCAAACCGCAGCGCATACACCATCATAAAACATCCCACACTACACTCCTCATCCTTCAAATCAAAAAACACAAACTTCCCTTGGTTTACCTTGAAACTCGCCACTTCCCCCTCAACTACTACCGTCGAAAACGCATGCTCTAACGTCTGGTTGCAAACCGCATTAAACTCCGAAACACTGTACTTTACCTCTTGCATAATGTTAAAATTATACCATGTTCATAACCGTCTTAGGCCGACAGCCCAAAATTTCACTCGCCGAACTTGAATCTGTTTATGGTGCCTCAAACATCACTCCGCTTTCCGATCAACTCGCCCTGATTAATACTAAAACCCTGGAACTCAATCATCTTGGTGGCACCATCAAGGCCGGTCAAATCATCATCGAATCACTGCTCGACCATCTTTCCAATCTCCCTCCCGGCAAAATCACCCTCGGCTTCTCAGATTATTCTCCCAAGGCCACCGCCAAATCTGCTCAAATGCAAGCCCTCAAACTCAAATCTGTCCTCAAGCGCCACGGCCGCTCTGTCCGCATCGTACCCAACAATTCCTCCGCTGCACTTTCCTCCGCCGCCTCCCATCATAATCAACTCGGCGAAAAAACCAATCATATCGAAATCATTTCTTACCAAAAATATACCGCCCTCAGTATCGGTACCCAAAATATCACCGCCTACGCCAAACGTGACCAAGCTCGCCCCGCCCGCGACGCCTTCGTCGGTATGCTCCCGCCCAAACTCGCCCAAATTCTCATCAATCTCGCCACTGGTCCCGAAACCTCCGGCCACCTGCTCGACCCCTTCTGTGGCACCGGTACCATCCTCCAAGAAGCCCTCCTGATGGGATTTTCTGTTTACGGCACCGACCTATCCGAAAAAATGATCAGTTACTCAAAAAAGAATCTAGACTGGCTGGCTTTTAAGCTCGCACGAACAACTCTTTCTCGGAATTTCTGCCGTCACGACGGCAGTGAAGCGACGCACCCCGCAACGGCGGGCGTGCGGAGTGTGTCCGAGAAAGAGTTGTCTTGCGAGCTTGAAGCCGGCGATGCTACTAATTTTAAGTGGAAGCAGCCCATCGACTTCATTGTCTCCGAGACATACCTGGGCCAACCCTTTTCCGCCCCTCCCTCTGACATTAAACTCAAAGAGGTCCAATTCACCACCAAAAGTATCATCCTCGCCTTTCTAAAAAACATCCATCCCCAACTCAAACCCGGCACACCCCTCGCTCTAGCCATCCCCGCTTGGCGTCGTCCTGATCAAACCTTCTCCCACCTTAATATTGTTGACGAAATCAAGAAACTCGGCTATAATGTACACCAGTTTAAGCATGCAACGTCCGCCCAACTCCTATATTACAGGGAGAGTCAGGTCGTTGCGCGCCAAATAATAGTATTAAGAAAGATATAATATGTCACATGTCAAAGCCGGCGGCACCGCCAAAAATATTCATAACAATGCAGGCCAGCGCCTTGGCGTTAAACGCTTTGGCGGTCAAACCGTCAAGACTGGCGAAGTCATCGTCCGCCAAACCGGCAACACCAAAATCGCCGGTCCCGGCACTTTCCAATCCCGCAATTACACTATCCACGCTGCCATCGATGGCACCGTACACTTCGTGAAAACCAAAAAGACCCATTTCTCTGGTCGCTCTCTTCCCCGCACCCGCGTCGAAGTCCACGCCGTCAAAAAAGCTAAGGCTTCTAAAGCCTAAACATTTTTTCCGAAGAACCTGTGGAAGAGGGGTTTAGGCTTTAGAAACTCAAAGCTTTATCGAGCTGCGGATCTCTCTCGTGATTGATGTCGTCAAAACTCCGCTCCACTTCAACATCCGGAGTGATTCCCTCGCCCTCAATATTCTTCCCCTTGGGCGTAAACCAACGCGCAATCGTCACCCTTAATAGCTCTCCGCCATCCAACTGCACCAAAGATTGCACGCTTCCCTTCCCAAAACTCGTCTCGCCAATTATTGTCGCCTTACCATAATCCTTCAACGCCCCCGCCACAATCTCGCTCGCACTCGCCGTTGAACCATTAATCAATACCACTGTTTTCATATCCGACAAAATCGCGCCACCTCGCGAAGTATAAGTCCGTTCATTATAAACGCCATCTCGCGATTTTTGCTCTACTGCCAGTTCACCGTCCAGCCACAAACTCAACACGTCCCGCGCCGCCGACACAAACCCACCGCCATTTCCCCGCAAATCCAAGATTACCTTACTCACACCCTTATCCAACGCCTCTTGCGCCAACCGTTTCGTCAAATTCCCCGTATCACTATCAAACCGCGTCACCGTCAAAATCGCTGTCTTGCCACGATACTCTATATAAGCACTGACATTATTAATTACCTCTCGCACCAACGTAAACTCTACTTCCTTACTGCTCCTCACCATCGTTAATGTCACGCTCGTTCCCGCCGTACCCCGCACCAAACTCGCCACTTCTTCCGCACTCAACCCACTTACATTTTCTCCATCTACCCTATAGAAAATATCACCCGCCAAAATGCCCGCCCTGCGCGCCGGATTATCCGGCGTTGTACGCAATACCTTAATATATCCATCGCGCTCGCCAATCTCTACGCCCACGCCCGCCCCCACATTACCATTTAAATCCTCATTAAACTTTTTCGCCTCTGATCGCGTCATAAAATAGGTAAAACGATCACCCGCTGCGTTCACCAAGCCGCGTTTCGCCTCTTCAATTACTTTCGTCCGATCAATATCGCCATCAAAATTTACTACCAACGCCCCATACACTTCATTCAACTCCTCAAAACTCATCGTCTGCGAACTCTTCACGCCAAAATATGGCCCAAACTGTGCCACTAACGTGTTCCAATTCAACCCCACCGCCAGACCAATTACCAACGTCACAAACCCCCCAATTATTGCCGAACCAAGATTAACCCTACGCTCTTTAAACTCTTTCTTCATCCCCCTATTGTATCACGCTGCCGCTACCGCCACTCGCCAAAGTAAATAAAATACTCATACATCCCCTTATCAACCCACTTCTCGTTATAATCCCCCACTATTCCAGAACCATTATACTCAGAAACAAATATTCTATTCCCAGAGACTGCCTCCACCCAAACCACGTGCCCAAAGTCGCCTCTATTATGCATGCCAACCGAACCCACCTTTGGCGTCGTACCTATCGGTATGCCCCTGGCAAACGCATAATTATCCCAATTATTCGCGTTTCCTGGGATATTCAGGCTTATTCTATAAGAATCCCACACCCGCCACGCCGCATAGCTCACGCACTGGCAACTATTCCCGAAACTATTATTATACCTGTTATTATCTTTCGGACACGAAACCGAAGGCCCAAAAGCACTCTTCAGATATCCCGGATACCCACCTTTCGTACCATCCCCCATCGATGAACCCGAACATCCATAAATCTTACATAACTCTATCTCCACCTCTCGCTGTCTCGCCTCCAAGCGCATCCTCTCCGCCTGCGCTTCCTTCGTCATCCTCTGATATTCACTCTCCTTACCTCGCGTCTCGTTCAATAATCGCTGCTGTTCTTCCCGCTTCCTCTCCAGTGCCTCTTTTTGCGTCGCCAAATTCAACAATATTACCTTCACCGCATCCCGCTGCACTTCAAGTTCAGCCTTCAGCGCCTTATTCTCCGTCACAATCCCCGATATCGTGTTCGCCAAATTTGACATCCGCGCTTCCTCATCAATAAAACTTGCCAAATTTTCCGCCGAAGCCAGTCTCTCTAACGTCGAAATTTCATCATTATAATAAAATTGCGCCACAATATACCCAATCATGTCCAAATTATCCGCGATTCGCTTCTCCATCGCTTCAATCTCTATCACTAATCGATCATGCTCCGCCTGAGAAAGCTCAATCTCCGCCAACAACTGATTCTCTTGGTTCTTTAGCACCCGAATCTGCACCGCCAGCGTATTCGCTTGCGCTGCCAAATTCTTTGCTTCCTTCTCATACTGGCTAATTTTCCCCTTAATCTCACCAATTTGATTCTTGATATCCGTCAAGTCTTGCTGCGTCACCGCTTTCGCCGTTGGCATCGGCAACAATCCGGCCAAAAGCACTGCCGCCGCTACTAGCATCAAAACAACTATTCGTCGCAGTTTCATACTTTCACACTACCATAAGCAATCAAAAAAATCAAGGCATAAGCGCCATCAAAACCCTACTTCAGTTTCAAATATTTCCGCGTCGCCAACAGCGCCGATATTACGCCAATCAATACCCCCGCCAATACCAATCCTGCCGCCACTAAGAACCAGAAGTCCCACACCAAATCTGCCGTTGGCTTAATTACCCCGCCAAATCCATTTTCAATTAACCTAACACCCGTAAACGCCAACCCCACCGTAATTCCCCCAGCCAGCAACCCGTACATCATCGCCTCCACCAAAAACGGCCCGCGCACAAAACTCTTACTCGCACCAATCAACTTCATCATATATATTTCTTCTTTGCGGTTGAAAATCGCCATCCGAATCGTATTAAACACCACCAAAATTGCAATCACACACAACACCCCCACTGCCACCAATCCGCCAATCTCCACCCCCCTCATAATTCCCGCAATATTGTCGATTGTTTCGCGATGCGAACTAGAAAAGCTCGGCGGCTTCGCATCCAGCATCCCCTCTATCGATTCGTCATTATATACGAAATACTCCAACTCCCCCGGATCATTTAAATCCGCAATCTTCACATTTAGCGTCCAAGGCAATTTAATCGGCGCCTCCTCCAGCGCCTCGATCTCATCATCCGTCAAATCACTCTCTGCAATAATCTTCTCGATTGCCCTTCTATGCGCCTCCTCCGGCGTCACATACCGTACCTCTAGCACGCTCGGTAACTGAATCATCCTCCCCATAATCTCATCAATCTTCGATTGCTCCGCATCCTGCTTAACGTAAACCGACATATCCACTTGCTCTCGCACCATATCGATCGCCGTCCCCATCGCGCTAGTTACTACCAGCGTCGCCGCCATCACCAACAAAGTTATCGTCATAATCGCCACTGCCGCCACCGATAACCACGCGTTCCGCGCAAAACTTTGCGCCCCATATTTCATCACTCGCCGCGCACTGCGCCCGCGATATTTCTTCCCGCGCATCATCTGCTTCAGGTTGTCCTTGCTCCGTTTTTGCGCTCCGCTTTTCATTTTCATCTTGACAAATCTTCCCGCTTATGCTATATTCTCTTTACAGCCTTATTCTTAGGCCTGGCTTTTGACGCCGCTTTTATCTTCGGATTACTCCCCAAGTCATACTTCCCTCTTTCTTTATCCTCTACTATCATCCCATCCTTCAAAGTCACCACTCGCTTCCGCATTGTGTTTACAATCTTCTCATCATGCGTCGTCACCAAAATCGTCGTACCAAAATCATTAATCTGCTCCAACAGCCGCACAATTCCCCAACTGTTCTCCGGGTCGAGATTCCCTGTCGGCTCATCTGCAATCAAAATCTTCGGCTGTCGCGCCATACTGCGCGCAATCGCCGTCCGTTGAATTTCGCCTCCAGAAAGTTGGCCCGGATATTTATGCCCCTTATCCTGCAGCCCTACCAATTCTAAAACTTTCGGCACCGTTCGCTTGATCTCCCGCCCGCTCACTCCCGCAATCTCCAATGCAAAAGCCACGTTCTCGTACACCGTCCGATGCGGCAGCAATTTAAAATCCTGATACACTACCCCTAACCTCTGCCTCAATTGCGGAATATGCCTCTTCCGCAAATCATCATAATCAATCCCCCCCACCACAATCTTCCCTTGTGTCGGCTTCTCTTCGCGCGTCAGCATCTTTATCAGCGTCGACTTCCCCGCTCCCGATTTCCCCACCAAAAACATAAACTCTCTTGCCTCTATATTCAACGATATGTTGGACAGTACCGGCGCCTTATCGCCCGGATAAATCTTCGTCACTCGATCCAGCAAAATCATAAGCTCATTATAACATATGCGCTATCTATTCAACCAACTCTCAATAAACCCATCCAACTTCCCATCCAGCACCGCCTCCGCATCTGTTTCCTCATACTTTGTCCGCGTATCCTTCACTAACTTATACGGATGCAGCACATAATTCCGAATCTGCTGTCCCCAGCTCGCCGACTCCCCCGCCCGCAACTTATCAATCGACTCCGCTTCTTGCTCCACCCGCATCTGTTCCAGTTTGCCTCGCAAAATTTCCATCGCCTTCTCGCGATTTTTCAACTGCGATCGCTCATTTTGAATCGCTACCACAATCCCCGTCGGAATATGCGTAATCCGCACCGCCGAATCTGTCGTATTCACGCTCTGCCCCCCATGTCCTCCGCTCCGATACACGTCAATTCTCAAATCATCCGGATTAATTTTTAACTCATTATCACTTTTTATCACCGGCAAAACTTCCACTAACGCAAAACTCGTCTGCCGCAAATTATCCGCATTAAACGGCGACAATCTAACCAGCCGATGCACACCATGATCGCCCTTCAATCGCCCATACACATCGCGCCCTGAAAATTCCATCACACTTGTCTTCACGCCTGCTTCCTCGCCAGCCACTCTGTCTAAATTTTGTACTCGGACGCCAGACTTCTCCGCCCAACGCAAATACATCCGCTCCAACATCCCTGCCCAATCCATCGCCTCTGTCCCGCCCGCACCCGATGTAACTCGTATCACCGCATCCCCGCCATCGTATTTCCCAGTAAACCGCAGCGCCTGCTTCAACCCAGACAATTTCTCCTCCATCGCCTCCACTTGCACTCCAATTTCCTCGCTCAAACTCTCATCATCCAACCCCACCAACTCATCTATATCCGAAAGTTGCCCTTTCAATACCACCCAATCATCCACTTCCTCATGCAGTCGCGCCAGCTCCTCATTTTTCGCTCGCGCCAGATCCGGATTATTCCAAATTTCCGGCACCGCCACTTCCGCTTCCAAAGCCGATAGCTCAATCAACTTGCGTGCAATCTCCAACTTCGCCCAACTAGTGTCAAATTCCCCCCGCAAAATATCTAGTCTCTTTTTCACTTCAAACATATGTATAATATATCATATGAAACAGATCGTAGTCTTCGACACTGGCACTGGCGGCAAAATCTTTGCCGATCATTTCCGCCAAGAAATTCCCGGCGTCAAAATCACTGAAGTCATCGATTCTATCAATGCCCCCTATGGCTCAAAAAAGCCCGCGCAAATATTGACGCTCACTGAGAGCGCCCTTAGACCATATCTCAATGACCCCCTGCTCCCTATCATCGTCCTCGCTTGCAATACTGCCACCGCCCTTACGCTCTCAAATCTTCGCTCCAAATATCCCAACCAAATCTTCGTCGGTACCGAACCAGCCGTCAAACCCGCCGCACAATTGACCCGAAACGGCAAAGTACTCATCCTCGCCACCCCCGCCGCTCTCCGTTCTCCCCATTACCAAAATCTCAAAAGTAAATACGCCAAAAAACTCACTCTCTACGAACCAAACTGCACCGATTGGGCCGCCAAAATCGACGCCGGTACTCTCACCGATCAAGATATCTCCGCCACTCTTTCTCCCTATCAAGCCTACTCCCCCGATGTTATCATCCTCGCTTGTACTCACTATCTCGCCATCCCAACCCAAGCCTTCACTAATATTTTCCCTGACATCAGCATCTACTCCCCCCTCCCCTCCGTCACCAACCGCATTAAATCGCTTCTACGGCAGCTATAAACTGATCCCCTCGATCCGCATAATTCTTAAAACTATCAAAACTAGCGCATGCTGGACTTAAAATCACTACATCTCCATCTTCTGCCGTTTCCGTTGTAATTTTTACAACATTTTTCATGTCATACGGGACTTCCGTAACTCGCACTATTTTTTCATACCCCGCCCCAATCAAATCCTGTTCAAGTTTTTCTCCCTCCGGACCAACTAATACAACTTTTTTTACATTTCCATCCCGCACCACTTCCGCCAGTCCATGAAAATCCGCACCCTTGCTGCTCCCGCCCAAAATCAATATCTTCGGTTCCGCAAACGCTCGAATCGCCGCAATCGCACTCCCCGGCGTCGTCGAAATACTATCATCATAATATTTCACCCCCTCTACCTCTCGCACGAACTTCAATCGATGCGGCAAACCTGTAAACGACCCCAGCCCATCAGCAATCGCCTTCTCGTCCTCTACTCCCACCGCTCGCACCGCTAATATCGCCGCTTCGCCGTTCATACGATTGTGCTCGCCTGGTATAACTAATTTATTCAACAACTCTTCAAACTCACCTGTTGGATACCCCACTTTCTGCCCCTGCGACAATTCTGCAATTTCTGTACTCATCGGATTTGTTTTATCATATACCACCACATCATCTTCCCTCTGCCATCGCGCGATATTCCCCTTAGCCGCCGCATACTCCGCCATATCTTTATGTACATCCATATGATCCGATTCCATATGCACCACCACCGCTACGTGCGGACTCCGCGTCATATCCCACAACTGAAAACTTGAAAGCTCATATACCACTATGTCGTCTCCGGAAATCTCATCCAGCACATCCAGCGCTGCCGCCCCAATATTCCCCACCAACCACACCTTCCTCCCTGCTGCTTTCAAAATTTCCGCAATCAGCGAACATGTCGTCCCCTTCCCCTTCGTCCCCGTCACCCCGATAATCTTCGCTGGACATTTCTCAAAAAAATACCGCGTTGCGCTCGTAACTCTGTCAAAAGAATATTTTGATCCATCCGAAAGTCTTTCCGTTTCAATCCTATCCGGCCGCACCGACGGCGAACGGAACACATAATCAAACTCCGAGAAATCTAACTTCTCAAAATCCACTCCGTTTTTTTCATCAAATACCTTTATTTCCGCCCAACCGCGAAAATACCGTTCCACGCTTTGCCCCTCCACTCCATACCCCAAAATTGCCACTCTCGCATCTCGTGTCGTCATATTACAACCATATTAACATCTTTCAAATCATAAGTCCCCACCCTAGTCCTTCGCAACTCCACTACATATGCCCCGCATCCCAATTTCTCTCCAATATCCACCGCTAAGCTCCGAATGTAAGTCCCACTGCCCACATGCGCCCGTATCGTCAGATACGGCCAGGCATAATCCAATATCTCTATACTGTATATCTGCACTTTCCGCTTCGGCATCTCCACTTCCACCCCCTTCCGTGCCAACTTATACGCCCGCTGCCCATTAATCTTAATCGCTGAAAACACCGGCGGCGTCTGCTCAATCTCACCAATAAATGATGATACGACGTGGAAAATCCGAGAAAGATATTTCTTAGAACCAGCTTTGTCGCCGAGAAAACCTGCTTCGGGCAGGGTTTTCTCGGGAGTCGCTACGTTCTCAGAAATACCCTTCTCGGTTATTTCCCCCTCCGGATCTCCGGTCGTCGATGTAGCACCCAGTCTGATCTTCGCTTCGTAAATTTTATCTAATTTAGAGAACTCATCGGCACGTTTAGTTCCTTTACCGGCAAGCAAAATCATCAGCCCCGTTGCAAACGGATCCAACGTTCCCGTATGCCCCACTTTCACTTTATGCCCAGCCGCCTCTGATAATTTTCGCCGCACACGCGCCACCACTCCAAAACTACTCATCCCTGCCGGTTTATCCACCCACAAAATATCATCTTCCATCTCTATTAATTATATCACTACTAAACTACAGTCGCGCCTGGCAACTGGAATGCCCCCGGATCACCATCTCTGCCCTGCGGATATACCTGGTCTGGCATCGCCTGATTAGATCCAAGATAAGCATGATCATCCGCCACTGGTGCCGCCGGCTGTATGGGGGCCACTGTAGGCATCACCGGTTGCTGTTGCACCACAGGCGCTGCCTGAACAGGCTGCGGTTGTGGTTGTGGTACCACTGGAACTGGAGCCTGAATCACCACAGCTGGCACAGGTTGCGGCGCCGGTGCCGTCAAACCCGTACCTGGATCGAAGGGTGGTGGTGGTGGTGGCAATGCACCTTCGGTAGGCATCGGCAAAGGCGCCGTAATTGGCTCGGCCGCTACTGGTGCGGCCACAGGAACAGCTTGCGTCGGCGCTACTACGTTTACGGGGGCAGTATTTATATAGGCCGGTTCATTTCCAGCCGGTGCTACCATTACCGGAGTATCCACCGGTGCTTGCGCATAATTTATCACTGGTACACCATTTATCTCTGGGTTATTAGCTACAGCTGGTGCTGCCTGAGCCGCCAAATTAGCATCTGGGGCTTCCTCCATTGGTATTTCCTCCCCTATAGGAGTCTTCAATTCTTGTTCAATCAACGCCCCATAATCTTTCTTCGGAGCATTATCTGATAATTCTCCAGCGCTTGCTTCGTCCGTAGCCGCCTGCCTCAATTCATCCATCAATGGTCCATTAACACTGCTCATAGATGAAGGCTGCACTATACCTTCCAACTCTTGCTCAGGAGACGAAGGAGGCATAGTAGGTGTAAAATCAACTGCACCGTGCATATCTGGTGCTGGTGCCGCCTGTGGTTCAGCAGCTATAGTCTCAACTGGGGCCGCTTGAGACTCTGCACGATTGACGCTCAACATCGACGGATCTTGAGGATAGGCTTGCGTAGCCTCTGCAATCGCACTCGCCGCTGCACTCTGCAAGGCAATTGCATTTGCATCAATCGGGATATTCGACGAAATCAACTGTTGATTCGCCCCCTTCTCCATCAGCTTGCTCGCCATCACCATCGTGCCAGGCGTCGTCTTTTCGTTACTAAATCGATTCGTCGCCGCCACAATACCTGTCAAAACCGCCGTCGCCACCTGCGTATCCATCAGCTCAGTCTTACCATCCCCCAATCTCTCAGCCAACATCCCCACCATTTCTGACACGCTGCTGGCCGCCGGATTATTCCACTCCATATCACCGAACTTGCCAGGTACGCCCGCTGTAATATTGATCGAACCAGCATTATGCATGATCCTGCCGTGTTCAGACAAGGCCTTATCAAGATCCGCCGGCGTCGCCACATTAAGTGCTATCACCAAATCAACATTAAAATCACCGTGGCTAAATTCCAAATCACCCTCGTCAATCGTCGTCCGATAAGGCGTAATAAATATCTTTACGAAGTCACCTTCAATTTTATATCTCAAATGATCAGCTTTTTCCTTGCTCAGAGCAATGATAAAGTCTTGCAGACTATTCGTATTCGGCTCAAACGTATTCTCAGGCTGCAAAAATACCAGCGCATTTGGTATTTGTCCCGAAAAAATCGCTGTTGCATGCTTCCCTAATTTATCCAACACCAAAGCCAACCCAATCGCCGCCGCCATCTCATCCACATTTGGATTACTCGACAACGCAACCAGCACATTATCACCCCCTTTCACCCTTTCGACTACCTGTGCCAATATGTCATTGGTCGGCCTCGAAGCTGTTTTTGTGTCTGCCATATTGTTCTTTTTTGTTTATTTTTGACCGTTTGCACTATCATCTTAGCATAACCGTAACAAAATTGCAACCATAAAAAACCCTCGGTTACCCGAGGGTTTTGCCTTTACTATTTACGCAATTACGCTAAATAGATTAAAGGCTGTAAATAGAGGCAGCATAATTACGGATACAGTGGCCATCATCTTGATCATGATATCCTGATTTGGCCCGACCACGTCTTTAAACGGGTCGCCTATAGTGTCGGCAATCACGGTGGCACGATGCATCCCGCCCCACTGCTCTTCGCCGTACAGAGCAACCAGCTCATCCTGGGTAGCCTTGACCAATTTCTTCGAATTGTCCCAAGCACCGCCCGAATTAGCCGTCGCCGTAGCCGTAACCACCGCTATCAATATCGCACCAATCAGTAGTCCCGCAACCAACAGTGGGCCAAACAACATCCCGCCCACAATTGGTGCTGACAGTGATACGATAACGGGCTTGACCATTTGCTTCAGTGCATGTCTCGTGCAAATATCGACACAGCGCCCTGAATCTGGTCTTTCTGTACCATCAAGGATTCCCGGTTTTTCTTTAACTTGGCGCCTGACTTCATCGACCATTTCGGCCGCATTGTTATTCACGGCATCCATCATCACGCCGCTCAACCATTGCATCAACCCGCCTCCGGCAATCGCTCCGAATAAAGCGAGAGCATTGGTAATGTCAACACCCCCGTTGCTGCCGTCCAAATTAGAGAACAGCATCATCATTGCCAGAGCTGCCAATACGCCTGATCCAATCGCAAAGCCTTTCCCGACTGCCGCCGTTGTGTTGCCCAGTGAATCCAGACTGTCAGTAATACGTCTCACCGACTTATCCAGTTTTGCCATTTCAGCAATGCCTCCAGCATTGTCCGAGATTGGGCCGTAAGTATCGACCGTAACAGTAGCTGCTACGAACGACAACATCCCGACCGCCGCAATAGCCGATCCATAATTACCAGAAAAATAGCTAGAGGCAAAAAGCGAAAATCCCAGCACCAAGCAAGCCGGTAAGCAACTGCGCCAACCTAAACTTAGGCCGCCTACAATCACGAGAGCCGGACCTTCCTTGGAAAGAGCTGCGATTTTACGCGTTTCCTTGTATCTATCACTGGTGTATCTTTCCGCTATCAATCCCATGGCAATGCCGGCAACAATCCCGATCATGGAGGAAATCCATGGGGAAATCCATCCAAAACGAAACTGTGAACCGACGGTGCTTTGCCCCGCGAAAAAGAAATAAGCGAGAACGCCCGATCCTACTGCAATAATACCTGCACTTGACCACAACGATAAATTTAGTTCTCGAGCCAATTTACCAATTGATTTGCGTGCCAAGACAAAAATAATGCCTAGCACACAAGCAATCAGGCCCAGCCCAGCCACGGCTATTGGATATTCCATCATCCTAGTGACCATGGTGTTAGTCATGGGACTAGGGGAATTTATCAAAGCCGTGTAAATCGTAATTGGCAAGATGGTGCAGGCGGTGATAGCTCCAATCGTGCTTTCCAGCAGATCGGAGCCGTTACCATTAACGTCGCCGACATTATCGCCGACGCAATCCGCAATAGTCGCGGGATTCCTTGGATCATCCTCTGGTATTCCCAATTCTGTTTTGCCCACCAGATCGGACCCCATATCAGCGCCCTTCGTGAAGATTCCGCCACCCAATCTGTTAAAGACTGCCATAATTGAACAGCCTAGTGCATAACAGACTAAAACTTGCGAAATCATTACAAACTTTAGGCCCACGATACTGGTAGTCTCGACCAAATTTTCCGGCCGTGCGAACATGAATGCCATGCCCACAACTAGATAGACAATGAGAAGTCCGAGTAATGCAAAGCCGCCCACAGCTGTGCCCATTACGCTTCCTCCTCTGATTGCCACCTTACCCGCGCGATCCTCGGCATTGCCTTTGCCATCAAGAACAGCGAGTCTGGCTTCGTTTGCGACGCGCTCATTGTAGATGACTGCTGCCCGCATGCCCACTAGGCCTGCGAACGAACTCATAGTGGCACCAATCAATGTTGCAAGACCTGCCCACGGAGTGAACAGTATCGAAAACAACAATGCGATGCCAAAAATGATCGGTACATCCACGGAAAACTCGCGTTTCAGGAATGCCGTGGCACCTTGTCGAATTGCTTCCGCAATTTCCGACATTTCTGGAGTACCGCCTGCCATTTTTCGCCCTCTTTTAAAACTGTCCAGGCAAAATAACAGTGAGGCGATAACTCCCGCGCCAACCAGGAAAATAGCTGCCAGCATGTTAAGGTGCACCTCCAATAAAAATTACAGGCATTTGCCTTCAAATACCTGCCATGCCCATATTATACGACATTTTATCAGTTGTTCAAGACTCAAAACGGCAAGTCATGAGCCAATAAAAATCAGACTTCAATCCCCTTTTAACTAACTATGGGATGGGAGTCTCTATGAGACACCGAACACTATGACCATAAAGCACATCTCGATTATAAGCTGGCCAAGCATAAGGAGCGCCGGCGGTATTATCAGTCAATAAATGATAAACGTTAGCAGCAGAAAAAACAGTAGATGACCAAGCCGCCCCATTTCTATTTTGATAAGCCAGGCCACCACTAAACCAATATCCCGATACTGTGCCGAACCATGGTCCAATTGGTCGCCAGCTATTATAATAGCTTGCCGATGTACTGCCAGTAGTCAAAGATCCAGCATTCATGCTAGCATTTAACACTGTGAAGTCTGCAACGCTCGTACTAGTACCATCGGTTGTTGGCCCACCCGTACCGGAATATGACGATGGCAACCTGAAGTTTGCTAGACAAATGTTACCTAAAGCTTGGTTGCCTCGCGTACTCATCGCTGCCGAACCAGTGCCGCCGGTTGCCGCATACCAGTTATAAAGATATCCGCAATGAGTAGTAGTATTACTTGCCATGTTGTTGCTACTGCCACCATAACAGTCAGCGCCTGACATTGGGTTATTATAGAAAGCCTTGTTACTGTTAGCGGCAGATTGAGTAGCGGTCCCGTTTAAAGTATTATATGTGCCAGTGCCTGAAGACGGTACATTCGGTCCACTCCCATTTCGAAAGATCGTTCCACTCGTCCCATCCACATTACTAATGTTTACATCCACATATTTCAGGTTATCAATCATCCAGCACTTATTATCAATCATCCGCTTTACTTTATAGACTTGGTTGTTTCTGGTGTCTCGGACATAGACAATCGAAGGATTAGGGCCAGGATTGATTGGATTAAAGTTCGTAGCATTACTAGGTGTCATGCCAGAGCAATCAGTACCGGTAAATCCATTTGGATAGTAGTTGTAGGTATAGCCATTTAGAGTTACGGTACTAGCTGTTGGATCAAAATAGGTAATCTTCATATGGGTATAAGTGCTGGCATCAGTAATATTAGTACTGTTATTGGTAACTTCTATAGCATTACTGGTGCCATTGCTCTTAGCTGGTAATCTACATAATATGACAGAAGTAGAAACTCTCTGGTAAGGGGCACAAGGCGTACCGCCAATAGTCACGCTCGTAACGCTTGTGAACAAGGCATTGCTCGTAATCGTAATTACATCACCCTCCCAACCTGTGGTCGGGTAAACATCAAGTACGGCAGGATTGCTAGTGCTAATGTTGCCTGGTATGGCTCCTGGAGGAGGAATCAATGGGTGAATTATTTCAATTTCCACATCACTGTTGCTACTCCCACCAAACGTAGTGATCACTATTGGATAAGTCCCAGGCTCTAGGTTCGGTACTTCACAGGTTAGACTGGTATTGCTAGTAACAGTGCGATTGATACAGCTCATGGCAGCAGTGCCACTATTACCACCTCCTATAGTAACTCGGAGTACTCCACTACTAGCTCCTCCCGCATAGAAATTAGTACCAGTAATAGTAATGGTATCTCCAGGAGCAGCGGGATCAACGGCTACACTCACTACAGTAGGAGGAGGAACTGGATTAGTAACTGCAGTAAAGGTAATGATCTGAGAGTAGACTCCTACCTTCTGAGTCATATCGGCTTTAGCACCAAACGTTACTATAGTTTTATCATCTTCTATGGGAGTAGAGGAAGAATTAATGGTATCAGGAGGACCATCAGGTAGAGGAATAGCTTTAAAGTCTTCTAGTACTACACTAGCTGCTCCGACATCGTATCCCCAGGTATTGTTAGCTAAGGTTCCAGCTGTGATGTTGGCTGTACTAGGTATAGTAGCTGGAGTAGGCAGGCCTAGCAGTACATCATTGCTATGCACAAGAGCATTATCGCTAGTCTTGCTATTCATAGAAAGCGTATAACCAGTACGATTGTTAGTACTTACAGTAACTGTTACTTCTCCACTGCCTACCATACCAGTAGGTATGGGAGTAATCTGAAAGTCTACGAGATTAGTATCGGTAGTGAGATTCAGCACAGGTGCGATGTCTATGAGGATGTCGGCAGAAGCGGAGTCATCTACTGCACTGCTGCTCTGAGTGTAGGGGATGAACACCAGAGAACCAAGAATAAAGGCAAAAACAAAACAAGAAAGAAATATAGTAAAAGCACCAACTCTGTTTTTGACAAACGTAGCGACTCCAGAGAAAACCCTGACTGAAACAGGTTTTCTCTGCGATAAAGCTGGTTTGTAAAAAGCAGAGTTGGTGCTTTTAGTCACTCTCTCTCTATCTCGAACGGCCAATTTTCATCACTCCTCTTCTTCCCCGCAAACATCAGTAATATCCATCCCATGCACCCCCGCCGCACACACATCATTTATCTCCCCCACTCTGCGTGCCACAAATACCACCAAGACTATCACAATCCCAGCTATGACCAAGGCAAAAACCCCAGACAATATCTTCTGTGCGCCCATTGCACTCCGCTCACGTTCCATAAAAAAAGTATAGCATAAACGAAAAAGCCTCGCTAACGCGAGGCTCTTAGTTCGTATTTCCCGTGATGCCCTACCTTGTTGCGGCAATCAATCAGAAATAACTGAAATTCCATGTGTTTCTCGGAGTCCCTCATCAAGTAATACAACTCGTTGAGTGTCGGGCTCAGCAACCGGCTGAATTCATGTTTGTCATTGTTTCTACGGTAGAGAAAAGTGCGAGCCATCCAGGCACGAACAAATGCCTTAGTCACAAAGAAACGTTTCAAAGCATTTTCAACGGCATCACTCCAAGATCCGAACATAATGTACCACCTCACTTTCAAAGATTTGGCCTACCCAAATCATATCACACAATAAAAAACCTCCGATTAGGAGGTTTCTTATATAATTTGGCATCTTGCTAGTTTCCCGCTAAAAAGCAGTATAATCGCCGCTACCGGGCTTGACTTCTGTGTTCGGAATGGGAACAGGTATTTCCCCGGCGCTATGGACACCAAGTTCGAGAAGTAATCCTAGAATCACCTCCCGAACTTGATACCCATCTAGCAAAAATTTAATTGACTTGGCTCCACACTCATATGGAATACCAATTACTAGTTAAGTCTACTCCAGCCATATTAGTCATGCAAGCATGATTAAAATGACTAGAGACATAAAAAGGCAATGCCTCTATTAGTACGCTTCGACTCCACATGTTGCCATGCGTCCATCTTGCGCCTATCAACCAGATCATCTCTCTGGGAGGTCATAGGGAATTCTAATCTTGGAGTCGGCTTCGCGCTTAATATGCTTTCAGCGCTTATCCGTTCCGAATATAGCTACTCGGCAATGCAGCAGGTGGCCACAACCGATACACTAGAGATTCGTCCATCTCGGTCCTCTCGTCGTTTATTCCAGTATTTCTACTAGCACTGACTATATCTTTGTCTGTCTGGCACGACGCCAGCTTAAGACAACGGCATATTAACAGATAACGGCTTTCACCATTTGTTATCCGTTCCGTAAACAGGGGGCATTCCCTATTTATCAAGTCGATACGGGGTCAAACCAAGTATTTTAAGCAAATCATCTTCGGTCCTTTTATGACGCGTGACATAGTTTTCACGCTGTATCAATAAAATTAAACCAACTAGACTCATTAACTCTTCTTTCGACAATTCATTTATGCCTTTTTCTAAAATTTTACACGCCGCAATCATCGCTTCAACTTGAAGATGTTTGAAGCGGACATATGGTCGTAGATCTGATAGAAATTCACGAACACTTGCAAATCCATTGATTCGCAATTCCGTTATCCCATCATTTCTTTTAGAAATATATCCTACGCCGATTTTCTGACGTATCCATTTTAAAGGCTTATCGTGGCGAGAATCTTGATAAAAGCAGATTGTTGCCATAAATCTAAAGCCTCGTTTTGTATCCGAACGCTTTTTGACTTGCAACATAATACTGCCATCACCATCAAGAAATCCCGCAATATATGCATTGTCTGTACTTAGTCGACTTCCCTCGGTATTAACTTTTTCCATTGTCGGTCCTCAAGCAAATTATACCATAACGAACCGCGTTACAATATAATTCTAAGACCGGAACAGAAGTCAGCCTTCACCGATATTAGCCGTGTTGTCATCTGCCATTTCTGGCAGAAGTAGCAATCTCTTACTAGAGATAGCTCTCCTCAAAATTCCTAACGATCATGCCGGATATAAACCGAACTGTCTCACGACGTTCTGAACCCAGCTCGCGTACCACTTTAACCGGCGAACAGCCGGACCCTTGGAAGGTGCT
>JGI24704J35079_10000062_pt1 | contig 52748 bp, 39 predicted proteins | sample TergutNt197P3_FD_35079 | JGI IMG/M metagenome (IMG submission 35079)
CTTTCCAGATTATCGAACTCGGTTTTTTCTTCCGGAAGGGTAATGTTGTTTTTATCAAGATATTCAATCAGGTTGGAAAAGGTAATATTATACTGAGCCAGNNCNGTATCTTCAAATTCATTCGCTTTGGCGACACAGGGAGAAAGCGCTGCTATTTTGTCTTTGATACCCTTATATTCCTTCATATAAACAGAAATACAGGCCATTGGGCTGTGTATCGGAGACAGCATTGGCAATAAATCATGNCGGTATATTTTGCAGTATGTAACAATAACAGGACATGGCTGAGATATTATGGGGGAAATACCCTCTTCCCTGATAAACATGGCATGAGCCCAGATACAGATGTCGGCGCCCAGCGACACATCATAGATGTTTTTTACGCCGATTTTTTTAAAATAAGTGAACAGCTTTTTATAATCCTGAATATTTGTCCTTACAGACGGCGCAACAATAAGCGATATGGGGACTCCTTTTGACAGATCATTAAAGAAACGTTCAGTATCATCAAAATACTTCCGGGCGCTATGATTACATGCAGAAACGCATCGTCCGCAGGTAATGCATTTGGTCTGGTCTACTTTTACTTTAATATTTCCATTTTCATCCTGATACGTTATATTGGCCATTTCTATCGGGCATCCTCTGACACACTTGTTACAGCCTGTACACAATTCCAGATTGGTAGTGATAATTTCTGTCATAAATGCCCCATTTTCTATATAATAATATATCACAGCAAGGAAAAAAAATATACCAAAATCCTAAAATTAGGAAATTAATGAGTTTGTTATCTTTTCTTGACAGCATTGCAAGAAAAAGCAATACTACTATTGTAGAATACAATTACCAATATTGTGAGGAATTATTATGTCGGAATATTCAATCAGCGCATTAAAAATACTGCGTAATCCGCAGGCGACAATGAAGTGGTATATAGTCCCTTTATTTGTGCTTCTGGTTTACATTATTACCAGGGAGTTTAAATCCAAAAGTGTTAATGTACTGCTTGGAGCTGCGGCACTATGGGGTATGGATCTCTTTAACGAGCTAATAAACAGTATAGTATTTCATGCAACCGGGTTCGCTCCAATATGGGGTACGCCTGATATCGGCGGAACAGCCCTTTTAATTCTTATCGGGTATAACATTGAGATTTCGATCATGTTCTTTATAATGGGTCTTCAGGCATGCCATTCCCTGCCCGATGACAAGCATAAAAAGTATTTTGGCATTAACAATCGTGTGCTTTTTGCGCTTGTACTTACTGCGCTCTCTGTAGCGGTTGAATGTTTCCTGAACTATGCAGGGGTTCTTACATGGGAATATTCCTGGTGGAGTATACGCTGCCCCTGGTTAATTTACCTTTTTGGCTACCTGCCTTTCTTTACAATGGCATTTATTGTCCATGACATGGAAAAGCGTAAAAACCAATTAATGACGCTGGGCATTATTTACGGTGTTGACATCACATTACTTGTCGTTTTTGGTTCAATAGGCTGGATGTAAGACTTTAGCCCTAATGAGTTCTTAAAACTATTGAGAAAATACCAAAAACCATCGACATTAATACGGTATACCTGATTTTTGTTACCCAAATGATGAATAAACGAAAGAAACCTTTCTATTCAGACGGGCTGCACTTCTCCTGTACCCGTTGTTCAGCGTGCTGCCGGCATGAACCTGGCTATGTATTTCTGTCTGAAAATGACCTTGAGCTTCTAGCAGAAGCATTGAAAATGAAGTATATTGATATAGTGGAAAAATATTGCCGGTGGGTTCCTGTACCGGGCGGGGAAAAACAGCTTTCGCTCAGGGAAAAATCAGGTTTTGACTGCATTTTTTGGCAGGATGGATGTACGGTGTATCAGGCTCGGCCCCTCCAATGCAGAACATTCCCGTTTTGGAAATCAACCCTTTCCGGCCGGAACGCATGGGAAAGTCTTCTTTGTCCCGGAATCGGAAAGGGGACGTTTCACAGCCGTGAATATATAGAGAACTGCCTGGTTCAGCGAAATGCAGAGCAGATATTAACGAGGAGGGCTTAGTGCAGGTCCATTTTTGGGGTGTCCGTGGATCACTTCCTGCTCCTCAGCTTCCTTCACAGTTCAGAAGCAAAATATCGGCTATTTTGGAGCGGCTTACCCCGGATGACATTAAATCTCCGGAAAACCGGGAACGGTTTTTGGCAACATTGCCACCCTGGCTCTTTGGTACAGTGGGGGGAAATTCTCCCTGTGTAACTGTAAGCTGTGATTCTACCACTGATCTGATAGTTTTTGACGCAGGATCGGGAATTCGTGAACTTGGTATAGCTGTCGTAAAAGAAAAACCGGCCCGTGATCATTTCCATATTTTCTTTTCGCACTTCCACTGGGACCATATACAGGGACTGCCTTTTTTTAACCCCGGCTACGCCCCTTCGACAACTATGGAATTCTATTCGCCAATGAAAAACCTGGAAACAGCCCTTCACGGACAGATGACCAGCCCTTATTTTCCGGTTCATATGGAGTCGATGGGATCAAAAAAAGAATTCCACGAACTAAGCGAACCGGTAATTCTGGGAGATATTCAAATCAGTTACAAAAAGATGAACCATCCCGGAGATTCCTATTCATACAAAATAACCGAAGGGAACAAGCGTTTGATTTTTGCTACTGATACGGAGCTTTCTGCCAACGATTTCCAGAAAACCGAAGAAAATACCATTTATTTTGAAAATGCCGACTGTATTATTCTGGACTCCCAGTACACTCTGGGAGAAGCAATAGAAAAGTATAACTGGGGTCATAGCGCCTTTAGCCTTGCAGTGGATTTTGCTGCCAACTGGGGAATAAAAGAGCTTATCCTGTTTCACCATGATCCTACCTACGATGATCGAAAGTTATTTAATATGCTTCAGTCCGCCAGATGGTACACGGAGCGTATGGGTATTAAAGGGATTGAAATTTCCCTTGCCATGGAAGGAATGGAGTTTAGTCTTTGACCCTTACACTGGAGGAACTTTTGGTTTTGTTTCCTCTGTTAAAAAAAAACGAAGCTCTTTTAAGTATTAAAGAACGGCAGATTCTTGTAAAAATTGAAAAGAAGCTGTATCAACAGCTCTCTATAGAGGAAATTGAAGACCGTTTGGGAGGAGCAATTGTCTGCACATAAGGGCCTTCCCAAAGCGCTGCGAATACTTTTTATATTGATTAGTTCCCTTATTGGCGGTGTTTTACTTTTGGCAGCCGGCTTGTGGGCGGCGGCAATGTACTATAATGAAGCCCCTTTGGACCCGCCCCTTGCCCGCGGAAATTTTGCCGGTGCCAGGCTGGAAAATGCAAACACGGTGATTTTTGAAGTCAGAGAAGGGGAAAGCGCCATTGCCGTAGGGCGGCGGCTTGAACAGGCAGGGTTAATACGTAGCAGATTATTTTGGGATATACTTTCCCGTTACGAGAAGGATTATTTAAAAACAGGCAGCTATCGTATTCCGGTTCCTTCTTCTCAAACTGAGATACGTTCAATCCTGGTGGAGGGACGGCAGATCCTCTTACGGGTTACCATCCCCGAAGGGGTAACATTAAAAAAAGCGGCGGCCATTATTGATCAGACCGGCATCTGTTCGGGAGAAGATTTCCTTGCAGCTGCCCAAGATACCGGTATCATTAACAATTATAAAATCCCCGGTAAAACCATGGAAGGGTACCTTTATCCGGAAACATACTTTTTTCCCGGTTCCTATCCTGCCGAACGGGTAATACGGACAATGGCGGACACATTCTTTGACAAGGTTTGGGAAATTGCTCCAGAATCGAAAAACCTGAGCCCCAAAGAAATAAACGACGCCGTTATTCTTGCTTCCATTGTAGAACGGGAATACCGGGTGGAAGAAGAAGCTGCCGTTATGGCAGGGGTGTTTTACAACAGGATGAAGATCGACATGTCGCTTGAATCCTGCGCTACCGTTGAATACATTATTACCGAAATTCAGGGAAAGAAACATCCAACTGTTTTGTACTTCGCGGATATTGAAATTAAAGATCCGTACAATACTTACGTAAACCCCGGACTCCCGCCGGGCCCCATATCATTTCCGGGCAGAGCCGCACTCAATGCCGTTTTCCATCCGGCCCAAACCGACTACCTCTTTTTCCGGCTGATCGATGAAAGAGCGGGACGGCACTATTTTTCAAAGACACTGGACGCCCATATCAAAGCAGGCGCTCTTTTTACCAAGGGCTAAAATGGCCCGGTTTACCGAAGCTTCAAAAGAAGCAGTTNTCGACAGTATAGATACGCTTGCTGTAATAGAAGATCATCTCCGACTGGAAAAAAAAAGCGGACGCTATTGGGGACTTTGTCCCTTTCACCATGAAAAAACCCCGTCTTTTACCGTAGATCCGGAAAAAAAATCCTATTACTGCTTCGGCTGTCATAAAGGCGGTTCCATTGTCAGTTTTGTTATGGAAATGGAAAAACTTTCCTTTCCGGAAGCAATGGAAGCCATGTCCAAACGTTTTGGTGTTCCTCTATTCTATGAAGGCGGCGGAGTTTCACAAAAGAAGGAAGGGAAAACCGATGAATTGGCGGAACTGTACCGTCGGGTAACGGCAAGTTTTCACCATATACTTCTTAAAACAACCGAAGGAGAAAAATCAAAACAATATCTTTTAAACAGAGGTATTGAATTGCCGGCTATTGAAAAATTCAGCCTGGGATTCGCTCCGGCAGACCGNNCATGGCTTTACCGTTTTCTTAGCGAAAAGGGATTTTCCGCCGATTTTTTGGCTTTATCGGGCCTTTTTTCCAGGCNTTATCCTCAAAATGCCTTTTTTTCCAATAGACTCATTTTTCCTATAGCCGACAANAATGGCAGAACCATTGCCTTTGGAGGCCGGAGCCTGGAAACCGAAGGGCCCAAATATATCAATTCATCCGATTCGGATCTGTTTAAAAAAGGGCGAACTCTCTTCGCCCTCGATCTTGCTTTGNGTGAAATAAAGCGTACTAAAGAAGTATATCTTGCCGAAGGATATATGGATGTAATAGCCCTCCATCAGGGGGGAATCACCAATACAATCGCCCCTTTGGGTACAGCCTTTACTGATGAACAGGCAAAAATCTTAAAAAGATGGGCGGAAAAAGTCTATTTGATGCTCGACAATGACGAAGCCGGCCAAAATGCGGCTCAAAAGGCAATTCTTTGCTGCCGAAGGAATGGTTTGGAGTGTGTTATAGTTGATACCGTGTCGTTTTTTAAGGAAAAAAAGGAAATTCCGAAAGATCCTGCTGAAATTTTACAAAAATTCGGTCCGGAAACATTGAAAAACAGTCTAAAAAAATGTATATTTGATGTTGATTTTATGATTTCCCGCAGCAAGGCGCTAAAGGAGAGTTCACAATCCGTGGCTTTCCTGTTTCCGTATTTGGATGCCTTGGATTCTGAAGTTGCCCGGGATGGCGTTATTGGGACCATTGCCGACGCATTCAGAGTGGAAAGACGGGCTGTTTGGGAAGATTATAAGCGGCAAAAAATCACAGGTTCCGGCCGGACTGATGGTTCTGCAACGGAGCAGGTGAAAAAGCCGATTGCGGCAAAACCTGTCCGGACAGGTTTTGAATTATATCTGCTTGGAGCGGTTTTTGTAAACCCCGGGCTGTTCAGGAAACTTCGTTCCGGTTTTCTTCCGGAAGACCTGGAAGAGAGCAGCGCCAGGGAGCTGTATATCATTCTGGAAGAATGGTTTCGCGAAACCGAAGTGACGGATCATGAAAAGCGGTCAGGGTGTTCATCAGAACTCCTGGATCGGATACAGGACGGTAATTTACGGGATTTTATTCTGAGACAGGAAGCCTTGGGTTCTTTTGCCAATCCGGCAAAACTCCTGGAAGACGGGATGCTCAGGATGAAAATCAAAATTCTGGAAAAAAAACGAAGGGAGCTTATCCGGGGATTGCGTAATACATCACATGGCGATTCTCAGCAAAATCAAGCACCGCGGCAGGCTGATTTGCTTGCCGAAAAAGTCTATATTGACGCAGAATTAACCAGATTAAAAAACCCTGGCACCAATTCCAGGCACATACAAAAGGGACCGGAAACGAATGAGTGACAAATCCGCAGTTGTACAGAAACCTCGTTACTCCAGATTAAAAAGAACCGGCAAAAACACTTCAGCCAGAATCACCGCAGATAATACCGTAACAGATGTTCCCAATGATCCTGCTGTGCTTAAACTGCTGGAATATGCAAGGGAAAAAAAGATCCTTTCATACGACGAACTTCAGGATTTTTTACCCGAACATATTGCCAACAGTGACAAAATAGAACAAGTGCTGGTACTCCTAGAAGCAAACAATGTTCAGCTGATAGAAGAAGATACACAGGGAGATGAAGACGAAGAAGCAGATTCCCGAAAAACAGAAACCGGAAAGAAACGGCTCGTTTATAACGAAAAAGAATCATCTGCAGATGATCCAATACGTTTGTACCTGCGGGAAATAGGCAGAGAAAGTCTTTTAAACGCTGAACAGGAAGTGGAACTTTCCAAACTGATGGAGGAAGGGGAAAACATCATTAAGGGAGTAATTAAAAACTCCGGCATTATTATTCCGGAGTTTTATCACATTGCCCAGAAAGCATTTTCCAAAAAAGATCCAAGAGAACTTTCCCTTTCCAAAAAAGAAATAACAGAATACATGACCGAAAGGCGGCGGCTTAANCAATTTTACAAAGATACACTGCGCATTGCAGGAACAGAATTAAAAAATTATATGGAAATAAAGCGCCAGCTTTTAAACCGCGGTACTGATATTTACGAAGACAAGGAATTGGCAGCTTTACGGAAAAAGATCCTTAACATAGTTGTACAAAGTGAAATCCATCAGGATGAAATAAGCAGTTTTTCGGAAAAATTCGTTCAGGCTGCCAAAAAAATTAAGCGATATAAAAAAGAACAGGAACGTATAGAAAAACGCCTGCGGGTCGCTTCGCTAAAAGAACTAAGGACACTGGGTCGTGCGCTTACCATAAAAACAGAACGTGAAGGACTGGAAAAAGAACTGGGCCTTTCTTCCGATGAAATAAAAGAACTGATTCGCCATATCCAGGTAACGGAAAAAAAGCTCCGGCAAATGGAAGCTGAATTTGAAGAAACCATAGACAGCATCAACAGCATGGCAAAGGAAATTAACCGGGGCCGTGTAATGATGAAGAATGCCAAAGATAAGCTAATAAAGGCTAATTTGCGTCTTGTTGTATCTATAGCCAAGAAATATACCAACCGCGGCCTTCATTTTTTTGATCTTGTACAGGAAGGAAACATCGGACTTATAAAAGCTGTAGAAAAATTTGAATACCGCAAAGGCTACAAGTTTTCCACGTATGCTACATGGTGGATCAGGCAGGCAATTACACGATCCATTTCCGATCAGGCCAGAACCATTCGTGTACCGGTTCACATGATTGAACAAATCAACAAGGTTGTCAGGGAATCCAGGCAGCTTATGCAGGTTATGGGGCGGGAACCTACAGACGAAGAAATTGCAGAGCGGCTTGGCTGGACTGCCCTTCGTGTAAAGATGGTTAAGAACGTAGCCCGTGAACCCATAAGCCTCGAAACTCCCATTGGGGAAGAAGAAGATTCACTGTTGGGAGACTTTATCGAAGACAAGGATGTTGAAAATCCCGCCAGCCAGACAGCGTTTACCCTGCTGCAGGAACAGCTTTCCGGCGTACTTTCCACACTGCCGGCCAGGGAACAGGAAGTATTAAAAATGCGTTTTGGTCTTGACGACGGTTATTCACTGACATTGGAAGAAGTAGGACTGTACTTTAATGTAACAAGGGAACGTATCAGGCAGATAGAGGCAAAAGCCCTGCGCCGGTTACGGCATCCCAAAAGAAGCCGAAAACTAAAAGATTATTTAGATCACTAGGGGGATTTGCTAAAATGGCAATAGAAGAAAAATTTGAAAAGCTCAGGACGCTCCAGGAAATTCTGTCTGAAAAAATAAAACTGGAACACGAAGTGGAAGAAATCCCCAAAATTCTGATTACCCAGGAAGAACTCCTGGCCAGACTAAAAAAAACCTTTATTGACAAAAACCTGGAATATGAAAAATGCAGGGGAGCCGAAGCTGAGTACCGTAACCTGCTTGAAGAAGCCGCATCCATGCGGGAGAAATCCGAAAAAAACATGGATGTAATAAGCACTCAACGGGAATATGAAGCGCTGGACAAGGAGATTCGGGAAGCGGCAGAAAGGGAGCAGCAGTACCGGAAAGAACTCCAGCGGGAAGAACGGCTTTTAACCGACCTGGAAGAACAGATTAAACAGAATACCGCAATGATTGAACAGCAGGAAAAAGANCTGGAAGAACGGCGCAAAGGTATAGAAGCAAGCATTTCCGGCAAGAAAGACCAGATCGGGAAACTGGAAAAAGACGAGCAAGACCTTATAGACGGCCTCGATCCTGACTTGCTTTTTAAATTTGAACGTATTATCCGTAATAAAATGGGGCGCGGTATCGTTGCAATTAAAGGTGGAGTTTGTATGGGCTGCCATATGGTTCTTCCGGTTCATTTTACCAACATGGTTCGCCAGGGAGAAGATATACGCTTTTGCCCGTATTGTTCGCGTATACTTTTCTTTGAAGAAAGCGGAGAAGACGGAGAAGATTACTTTGACAGCGAAGATGCAGGAAGCCTATCCGATCTTGATGATCTTGACGAAGATGAATATGATGATGAAGAAGAGGACGAAGAAGGCGCCGGNATAGAATACGAAGAATAGGCGATGAATCAGGCGATCGCCTGGCCGCCTGACCACTTAAAGCTAAGCTCTTTAAAGGCAAGCATATTTTATTGGCATTTTAGGTGGTCAGGAGGGTCAGGAGGAAAGTCCGGACTCCGCAGGGCACAATGCCGGGTAACACCCGGGTAGAAGGCGTAAAAACCTTTTAACAGACAGCGCAACAGAAAATAAACCTCCTTGCTGCCTGGCCGCTTAAAATGTTAACGGTTTTTAAAATAAACAGTATTTTGCTGACATTTTAAGCGGTCAGGCGGCCGGGGAAGGGTGAAACGGTGAGGTAAGAGCTCACCTCGGCAATGGCAACATTGCCGGAAAGACCAGGCAAGCCGGGATTGTCTTGAGTTTCGCTTGCGAAATTTCAGGACAATTTCAGTAAAGCTGGAATGGCAAGCCTCATTGGGAGCAAAGTCAAACAACGGAATAAGCAGTTAAACTGTTTATTTGGCAGTTTTACCTTTCAGGTAAAATTCCATACCAGTGGTCCGCTGGTTAACCGTGGGTGGACTGCATGGAGACAGCCGGTAACGGCTGCCCCAGACAGATGATCACAGCCTTTCGCTGAAAACATACATAATGGTGTGGTTAAGGCATAAGGTAACAGAATCCGGCTTATGGTTCATCGCTTTTTTTATTCTTCCATATTATTATTGACTTTTTACGGCAAACAGTATTAAATCACTTTCAGGATGAAAAAACCCAAAAACAGGTCCGAAATAAGCACTGAAGCCTTTAAAAAACAGGTTTTTCAGGGTATTTTGCTGTTTTTGGTTCTAATTATACTGGGAACGTTGTTTATTTTTCTTTTTAGGTCAAAAATTTCGGAAGCCAAAGTAAAAAAAAATCTGCTTGAGTACTGGGAAACTGGTAATTGGGAAACAGCATACGAAAACAGTCAGGAAAATCTGACAACAAAACCCATGGATTCGTTTTTCCTGACAATAAACGGCTTTTCTGCATATCAGACAGCTTTCGCCCAGGTAAACAACGAAGAAGCATTAAAGTATATCGAAGATTGTATTCTTTCCCTGCGGAAAGCCCTTCTGGGAAAAAACGCAGACAAGGACGGCAGAATACGTTATGTCCTCGGCAAGGCTTACTATGCCAAAGGACAGGATTATGCCGACCTGGCTGTAAAATACCTGGAGGCATCCAGAAGCCTCTCTTTCAGCGCAACAGATTTAAATGAATATCTGGGCCTTTCATATGCGGCANTAAAAGATTACCAAAAGAGCATCGAAGCTTTTACAGCCTCTCTTGACCCTAATTCCAATGAAGGATCTGACCTGCTGCTTTTACACATTGCCCAATCATATATAGGCCTTGAAGAATGGGAAGCTGCCAAGGCATACCTGGTTCGCTGTACCGAATCTTCCAGAGATATGGATCTTGTGCTTAAAGCTCATTTGCTTTTGGGTAAGGCTCTTGCTTATGAAGGAAATTTGGACAAAGCCATTGCTGCTTTCGAATATGTACTGGAAACAGGCGGTGAAAACGCGGAAGCTGCTTTTGAATTGGGTGAAGTTTATACACAGCAGGGGGAAACCACACGGGCAAGAGCTGCCTGGCGCAGGGCTTACCGCACCGATCCGAATTATGCACCTGTGCTGACCCGGCTTAATGCCATGTAAACGTTTACCGGAAGAAAACCGCTTGCTAAAAGAGAACTTGGAGGATCTATGTTTGGAATTGAATCATCGGATATAGGTATTGATTTAGGAACCTGTAATACCCTTATTTTTATTCGCGGCAAAGGTATTGTTATAAATGAACCTTCGGTTGTAGCGGTTGAACGGGGTACCAGAAAAGTAATTGCCGTTGGCGAAGAGGCCAAGCGTATGTATTTGCGTACGCCGGGCAACATTCAGGCTATTCGGCCCCTCCGGGACGGGGTCATTGCCGATCTTGAATCTACCGAAAAAATGATCCGGTACTTTATCACCAAGATCCTTCCGCGGTACCGGTTTATTAAACCCCGGATGGTTATAGGTATTCCTTCCTGCATAACCGAAGTAGAAAAGCGGGCAGTGGAAGAAAGCGCTTTTAAAGCCGGCGCCCGGGATGTGCGGGTTATAGAAGAAAGCCTGGCTGCCGCAATTGGAGCAGACATTCCTATCTTTGAACCTGCCGGCCACATGGTTTGTGATATTGGCGGCGGCACAACGGAAACTTCTGTTATTTCGCTGGGCGGGATGGTAGTAACCAATGCTATACGGCTTGGTGGAGACGAATTTGACGGAGCAATTATCAAGCATGTTCGGAATGTTCACAACCTGATCACCGGGGAACAAACCGCAGAACGGCTAAAAATAGAAATCGGCAATGCATCGCCGGATAAAACCATTGAAAAAGTTGAAATAAAGGGAACCGATGCCATTACCGGCCTTCCCAGAAGGCTTGAAATTGATTCGGTAGAAGTCCGGGAAGCTTTAAAAGAGCCCATCACCCAGATTATCGACGAAATAAAAGCTACGTTAGGACAGACACCGCCGGAACTGGCTGCAGACATTGTTGAACGCGGCATTGTTATGACAGGCGGCGGTTCCCTGTTAAAGGGATTACCCAAGCTTATCTCCAAGGAAACAGGGGTTCCGGTAATATTGGCGGAACAGCCGCTGGACTGTGTTGCTCTTGGGGCAGGGAAATACTTTGAATATGCCAAGGGCTTTGACAGTTCCCGAAGTATTTACGACAGTTTAAACGGGTAATTGCACTTTCACTTTATAGTTGGGGAGTTATGATTCGGGAAGCACCAGAGAAAAGGCGAAGCATAAATTCTGCTTCCTACGTATTTATCATACTCTGTCTGGTATCTTTTTCCATGCTTTTCCTTTCCGCCAGAAATTTTACAGCAAACGTTAAAGAGTCGGGCCTTACCATGTATTCGGGTCTGCGGGCCAGTGTTTACCGGCTTAAGAGGCTTGTTTCCGGTACAATATTATCCATACAGGAACTGGCAATACTAAAACATCAATATGATGAATTGGCAGAGCGCATTAGCCGCTATGAACAACTGGAAAAAACTGCAGCCGGTATCAGGCAGGAAAACAACAGACTCAGGGAACAACTGGGTTTTTCCCGGGATATTTCTTACCGTCATATTACTGCGGAAATAATCGGCAACGACCCGGACAATCTTTTTTCCGCCCTGGTAATCAATAAAGGCAAAAGAGACGGCATTTCTGTAAACATGCCGGTAATTGCCTATCAAAAAAATGAAAAATCACGAACCGGAGATATGGCGCCTGCCGGCACTGTTCTGGTAGGTAAAGTTGTTCAGGCTGCACAATTTGAAAGCCTGATAATTCCCATTTATGATTCCACATCGTATATTTCTGCCAGGCTTGGTGAATCCAGAATTGAAGGTATTGTTGAAGGGCAGGGGAGCCCGGATGCACCGCTTCTCCTGCGCTTTGTTCGCCGCCAGACCCGCGGTGAAATTGGCATTGGTGAGCAGGTCATTTCAAGCGGTTTAGGAGGAGTATTTCCTTCGGGAATATTAATAGGCAGAGTAAGCAGAGTGCTTTACCAGGATACCGATACATCCATTGAAATTGAACTGGAAAGCAGCGCCGATTTTTCACGGCTTGAATATGTATTCGTGATCGATGCACATTCGGTCGTACAGCACCACCCGGCAGATGAAGAAAACGAGGCTGAACAGCAATGGTAAAAAACTGTATCTGGGCTGTGGTTTTTTCCACTGTTGCGGCGCTTTTGCAATCGGTACTTCTTTACCGTCTGACAATTTACGGCGCTGTTCCGGATATTTCTTTGGGAATACTTGTTTTTAGCGCCTATGTAAACGGAACAATGAGCGGACAGGTTACAGGTTTTTTTTCCGGCCTTTTTTATGATTTTCTGTCTATCTCTCCCCTGGGTCTTTATACATTCATCAGAACAATCATTGGAGCATTGGGAGGTCTTTTACGGGGAATGTTTTTTCTTGATAAGGTAATGCTTCCCATGCTCCTCTGCGCCAGCGCCACCATACTCAAAGCATCCATGATCTTTGGCCTGCATTTTGTCTTTTCGGGAACCGTACCGGCTTATCCGCCCCTGACAACTCCGGTTTTTTGGGTGGAATTGCTCCTCAATACCTTATTGGCGCCTTTTCTTTTCGGTTTCCTGAAACTATTTAAACCTTTGCTGATGTCTGAGGAAAAAAATTAATGGCTTCCGTATTTGTTTCCGATCCAACCATTAACAATAAACACCACAGCGGAAGACTGCAATTGTTCCGGTGGCTATTAATCATTTTTTTTATGCTCTATGGGATCAGGCTTTTTACCATGCAGGTAATGAGCGGCGAAGTATACCGCCGTATGTCACTGGACATAGCAAAACGCACAACAATACTTCCTGCCCGGCGGGGGGAAATATACGACCGGAATTTTACCGACCCTTTGGTTATAAACGACGACACTTTTGCGGTTACTATAACACCTGCAGAAGTGCCCGAAGGCACAATGGAAGATCTGATCACAAGAACGGCAGAGCTGCTTGGAGTGCCCAGACGTGAAGTTGACGAAAAAATACCTCTTCAGTACTACAGGCTTTATCAGCCATTGGAAATTGCTTCCAGCGTTTCCTTTGAAACAGTGGCTTCGTTGGCAGAAAATCTTGATACATTACCGGGACTGAATTGGCAGTCCAAACCGGTTCGGAATTACGGGGAGATTGGCAGCCTTTCACACATTATCGGTTATGTGGGAAATATTACACGGGAAGAGCTGACCATGCTCTACAATGAAGGATACCAGCAGGGAGATATCATCGGTAAACTTGGCATAGAACGGCAATACGATGACATACTGCGCGGCAAAGACGGACTGGAAACAAGAACGGTAGATGTCAGGGGCAGGCACATTTCCAGAGATTTACAGCGTGAATCTCCTTCAATGGGGAAAAACCTGGTTCTTACAGTGGACAAGGATATCCAGATTTTGGCAGAAAAAGCCCTTGGACAACGAATGGGAGTAGCATTGGTAATGAAACCAAACGGTGAAATTCTGGCAATGGTTTCCTACCCCTGGTACGATCCGAATCTTTTTAACCGAAAAACCATGGCCGCAGAATATTCGGCATTAAGCCAAAACCCCAATAAACCTTTTCTGAACAGGGCTGTCCAATCCAGTTATCCGCCGGCATCAACCTTTAAAATTCTTATGTCAACCGCCTTGTTGACAGAAAATCTGGTTAACCCTGCAATGCGGATCAGCTGTACCGGCGGTATTGACTATGGTCAGCGCCTTTGGCGCTGCTGGGCAAGGGGAGGCCACGGCTGGGTAAACCTCCAGGAAGGACTTGCTGTTTCCTGTGACATTTATTTCTGGATAACCGGCAGGGATTATGTAGGAGTAGACAGGATCAATCGTTATGCCAGAGGTTTCGGGTACGGAGAATTAACCGGTGTAGATCTGCCCAGTGAAATCAGTGGATTTATTCCTTATCCACAATGGAAAGAAAGACGTTTCCACGAACGATGGCTTGCGGGGGATACGATGAATATGTCCATTGGTCAGGGTTATACACTGGTTACACCCCTGCAAATGACTAATTTAATAGCAATGGTAATAAATGACGGGATTGCTTACAAACCCCATGTACTCAAAGAAGTGCGGGATCCTGTTTCTGGAACCATCGAAAAAATTGTAGAACCGGAAATTATCCACAATATGCAAAACGAAATACCACAGCAGGTTTTTGAAACAGTCCGTTACAACATGAGATCCGTTGTTACCCAGGGTTCTGCCAGGGTTGACAATATCAGGGCGGTGGAACTGGCCGGCAAAACAGGAACAGCCGAGGTAGGACTTCCCGATCGCTGGCATTGCTGGTTTACAGCTTACGGCCCGTACAATTCAACAGATCCCGATGAACAGGTAATAGTAACGGTTCTTGTAGAAGCTTCGAACCCATGGGACTGGTGGTCTCCCTATGCAACAGCGATAATTTTCCAGGGTATCTTTGCCGACCAGACTTACGAAGAAGCTCTGGCAACTCTTGGCTGGCAGTATCTTGCGCCGGTACAGGGGCGCCGTGAATGAGAATAAAGGATTATCTGGAAATTGATTTTCCTCTGTTCTTTGCTTCTCTGATCCTTACGGTATTCGGTATACTCTTTATTTATTCTTCGGGAGTCACTTCATCGGGAGCCGTAGTTTCAAGTGAATATACCAGGCAAATAATATGGGCTGTGGGCGGATTAATAACCGCTCTTATAATTACTCTGCTTAATTACAAACGGGTCTACGATTTTTCAGTATACATTTACATTGTAATACTCCTGCTCCTTATCTATACCTGTGTTTTCGGACGTATGGTAAGCGGCTCACGATCCTGGATTGGCATGGGAAGATGGCTGGGATTTGGGAATTTCAGTATACAACCTTCCGAATTTGCAAAAATCAGTACGATCCTTTTTCTGGCCCGTTACCTGGATTCCACAAAGCACAGCCGGAATGGGTTAATCCGTTTTGCTCTGGCCAGTTTAATTGTATTGGCGCCTATGTTAATCACAATGATTCAGCCTGATCTGGGCACCGCCCTTGTTTTTATTCCTATACTGCTTGTAATGACCTTTATAGGCGGAATTGAAATGCGTTATGTATCTTTTCTGGGAGGTTTTGTCGTTTTAACCAGCATAATGACGCTTCTTCCGCTCTGGCAGCAAATAATACTGCGAGGCGAATACCCCGCTCTTATGATCCTGATGAATTTCCGCTTTATCCTGGTTAGTGTGCTGGTTTTTGGTTTAATCGGTTTAATTGCCTATACAGGATATACACGTTACAAAAAAAAGTATTTTTACTGGATTTGTTATTTTTCCATAATGCTGGCGCTTTCCTTTGCAGCTTCATTCTTCTCCCACAAAGTGCTGAAAGAATACCAAATGATGCGCCTTATTGTGTTCCTCGATCCAAATGTGGATCCCAGAGGTTCGGGCTGGCACATCATTCAGTCCATGACCGCTATAGGTTCCGGAGGGCTTTCGGGCAAGGGTTTTCTTCAGGGCACACAAAGCCATTATCGTTTTCTTCCTACCCAAAGCACCGATTTTATTTTTTCGATTTATACGGAAGAATGGGGTTTTTTCGGAGGGCTTTTTGTAATGGCACTATTCCTTCTGATTTGCTTAAGGCTCATAAGATTAATGAAAACCACCCACGATACCTTTGGGGCATATATTACAGCGGGTTTAACGGCAATGTATGCATTTCATTTTCTGGTTAATACCGGTATGGCCATGGGGATCATGCCCATCACGGGAATACCGCTGCTCTTTATGTCTTACGGCGGGTCTGCCCTGGTTTCTGCAATGATAGGTATAGGGCTTGCCATGAGTATCCACATACGCAGATTTGATCGTTAAATAAACATGATCCATTACGTTAATCCCTTACAGGATTTTGGTTCCGCTCTTTTAAACATTGAAAAACCGGCCAGATATACCGGTGGTGAATATGGGATCTATGCCAAAGAGGGAATACTGCGAACGGCAATCGTATTTCCCGACCTCTATGAATTGGGTATGTCAAACCAGGCTTTCAGGATCATTTATAACGGCCTTAACCGGATGGAAGATATCTCCTGCGACAGAGCCTTTGCTCCCGCTCCGGATTTTGAAAAACTCCTTAAAGAAACAGGAGTTCCCCTTTACGGTCTGGACACCGGCATAGCGCTTGGTGACACAGACCTTCTTCTTTTTACCCTTGGTTACGAATTGGGAATTACAGGGCTTCTTTCCGTATTGGACTGTTCCCATATTGCCCTGCGTTCTATGCAGCGAAATTCCGGCGATCCTATTGTAATTATGGGAGGCCCTTGTGTTTCCAACCCTTTACCATACAGCTTTTTTGTAGACGCTTTCTGGATTGGAGAAGCAGAAGCCGGTTTTTTTGATCTTGCCAAAGAACTCCTGGATTTAAAAAAACAAGGGGCGGCGCGTTCAGATATGCTTGAAAAAATAATTGCCCATCCCCATATCTGGGCGCCGGGAAAAACCGGCGTAAAACGGGCGATACAGACAGAGTTTGGCAGCATAAAACAGGAAGCCGCAGTATTTCCAATTTCCAGCATCAGGACTGTGCAGCATCATGGAGCAGTGGAAATAATGCGAGGTTGTCCCAATGGCTGTCGTTTTTGCCAGGCCGGTATGTGGTACCGTCCAATGCGGCAAAAACGTGCGGATTTAATACTGGAAGAAGCGGAAGCTTTTATAAAAAAAGGCGGTTATAGAGAAATCAGTCTTTCTTCCCTTTCTACGGGCGATTATTGCCATATCAATAGTTTAATAGCATCGCTTAACGAACGTTACAGCGGACGGCATATTTCTTTCCAGCTTCCTTCCCTGCGGGTATCCGGTTTTTCTCTGCCTCTTTTGGCAAAAGTTTCCCAAGTCAGAAAAAGCGGCCTAACCTTTGCTGTAGAAACCCCAAGAGAAGCCGATCAATTGTCCATTAACAAAAAGGTTACCCTTAACGAAGTAATTTCCATTATCAACGAAGCAAAAAAATACGGCTGGCGCGGAATTAAATTTTACTTTATGGTCGGATTACCTCTCCATCACGATGTAGATACTACAGAAGAAGCGCTCATTGCAGACTTTGTGCTTGAAGCCGGAAAAGCCACCGGTTCCCATTTTCACTTAAATCTTGGTACTTTTGTTCCAAAACCTCATACCCCATATCAATGGGCTTCTCAACTTGATGAAGAAACAGCATGGCAAAAGTTTCATCAAATACAGGATAAGTTAAAACCAAAAGGCCATAAAGTCAGTGTTCATAATCCTTTTATGAGTCTTCTTGAAGGGATTTTTTCCAGAGGTACCGAAGATTCCGGATTATTGGCTGAAACCGCATATGAGCAAGGTTGCCGCCTTGATGCATGGTCCGATTTTTTTCAGTCAAAAAAATGGAGAAAAATTATTGAAGAAAATGATTCTTTGGTTAAAACATCTTTCAATGTCAGGAAAGAAAATGATTTTTTGCCTTGGTCAGTAATCCAAAGCGGGGTAGGGGAATCTTTTTTAAAAAGCGAACACCAATGCTCTGTTTCAGCAAAAACGACTTTGCCATGTACAGAAAATTGTACACACCATTGCGGCACCTGCATCACTGGCAAAGGCATTGTCAAAAATATCATACATGATGAAGTGTCGGCTGGCCAAGATAATCATGATCTAAAGTTTCATGGTACGCATAATGAAAAACCAGGTCTTGGTATCTCGCCCGATGTGGATACTTTTAGGATGCTTTTTGCTTTCTCAAAAACCGGCCCTGCAGTTTTTGTTCCGCACTTAAGCGTTATTGAAGTTTTTTCTTCTGCAATAATTCGTTCCGGCCTGAATGCGCTGTATACAAAAGGATTCAATCCGTTGTTAAAAATTGACTTTGCTTCTCCGGCCCCTGTTGGTCTTGAATGTAGTTCAGAAATTGCATGTATTGATTTTCATGAAATCCTTAAAAGAGAGCAATTTATAAAACATCTAAACAAATTTTTGCCCAATGGCATTACTGTTACAGAGGCAGAGCTATTTATCATTCCCGGAGGCGCCAAAAAACACTCTCCAGCTGCGTTATTATGGGGATTTTGCTATGGTGATGATATTTCAATTCCATTCAGGGAAGAAAAATCCTACCGCAGTTCAATAATTTCGGAAAATAATCTTTTTGGCATTATACGCAGAGGAATGTTGGCGAAAAATCCAATAAATGATGAAAAAACAGACTATTTTGAGCTTTATCGAAAATTGTACCCGAATAATTGTAAAGCAAAATAACAGCCCTGTAATCAAATTGGTAGACAGAATCTACATTATCTATAGTAAAACGGCTCAATTGCATGATTAGTTAGGTAGCCTGAATATTCCTATATGTTTTGGGCGGGAATAAAGTGGGGAATAGTTTTCGTTAATTCCGGTTGCAAGAATATACATGGAAACATATGCATATGATTGTCCATTTGGATTCATTTGAACGTCAATGTTAACCGTATCAGAGATGGAGCTTTCAAGTTCGGTGGTATAAATAAATAAACGATCGGGCTGGGAAGTAAAACTATTGGCTCTTAGTAAATCATATTCATCGGAACCGTTTGTGTCAGTTAAAAACGGAGGCCGGTCGCGAGATGAAAAATCAAGTTTTATGGTTCCCCACGAAGGAGAATTAAGCACCTTGTAGAGCTGTTTTTCATTGTTCAGATTATCATTTAAACTAATATAATAATATCTTAAATTTCTAAAAACCGAATCAATGGAAGCGGGAGACACATTGTCGTCAATGGTATATGGAGCCAATGTTCTGTAATGGCTTGCAAGTGTGGTATTGATGTCGCTTAGCTGGCTTTCAACACTTGCAGACACTAGAAAACTACTTAAATAAATACGGTAAAAAATGGTGTAATTACGGAATTCTGCGGCAGATTGTGAAGGTAATACAATCTCAGCCCTGGTTACCTCTGTAACAGAAACAATTTCTACCGGATTTAAATAAACATAGGTTTCCAGTCCGCAGGAAATGCATAAAACATATATTAAAAATGCAATGAAAAACCTGCTAGTTATTTTCAAGTATAATTAGCCTGTTATGGGCAAGGTTTGCCCAGGGGGATTCAGGGCTTTTTTCAATAAGCTCAAGGTATGCTTCCCTTGCTTTATCATATTCGCGCCGTTGGTCATAGATCCTGCCAATATTAAAACGAGCCCTGGCGGCGGCTGGATAAACTCCCGAATAGTCCAGGCTTTCTTTAAAATAACCGATGGCTGCGTCAAGCTTCCCCTGCTCTTCCGCAGCAACAGCTGCATTAAACAAAGATACCGGCGCCATATATATTTTCGGTGCTTTTCGTGCTGCATTAACCCAGGATTCTTCGGCCCTGCTCCATTCAGAACGTGAAAAATAAATATCCGCTGCTAAGGAATAAGCCCGTGCGGCAGCATAACCAAATGTTGAAGGTGCAAAGTCATTTAATTCTCCCAAAAGGGCGTTTGCTTCTGCAGAATCTGTACCGCCATTTGGTATACCCTGTTCATTCATTCGCCTTTCAAAAACTTCCACTTTGGCTATGGCTTTTTTTTCCAATGTACCGTGTATAGTAAAAAAAGTAACTGAAAATGCAATGCCGGATGCAATAATTATGACCAGTGCCAAAAGCGCTTTTCGGTGTTTTTGAATAAAATAAGCAATTTTGTCCCCTGTGCCCGCCTGTTCGGTTTGTTCTTTTTCCATGTTCAATGCTCCTTGATGGACAATTCTTTGATAAGTCTGGAAAGATATGTCCGTTGAATATCCAAAACTTTTGCCGCTTCGGTTTGGTTCCAATTGTTTTCTTCCAATACTTTTTGTATAAAATGCACCTTAAAATTATTTACCGCATTTTTCAGATTACGGCTACCCTCCCCGTTCCCGTCAACCATTGCCGAAGCTGTCCGCATAAACAGATCGTCTTTTTGGATTATATTCCCCTTGCTTATAACACATGCCCTCTCAATAACATTCTCCAATTCACGGACATTCCCCGGCCAGGTATAAGAAAGCAAAAATTCCATCGCCTCGCCGGAAAAGCCGTTAAATTGCTTTTTTGTTTCATCCTGGTATTTTTTCAGGAAGTATTGAGCCAATTCGGGAATATCTTCGGCCCGCTGCCTGAGCGGGGGGATATAAATGGGCAATACATTAATCCGGTAGTAGAGGTCGCTGCGAAACTCTCCTTTTTCTACCATTGCTTCAATATCACGATTGGTAGCCGCCAGAATACGCACGTCTACAGTCTGAGAAACATCTGAGCCGACTTTTTCAAAGCTTTTTTCCTGAAGTACCCTAAGAAGCTTTGCCTGAAGAGAAAGAGGCATATCTCCGATTTCGTCAAGAAATACCGTTCCTCCATTGGCAAATTCAAAACGGCCCGGACGGTTTTGAATTGCGCTGGTAAAAGCCCCTTTAACATGACCAAAGAGTTCGCTTTCCAGAAGATTTTCCGGCAGGGCAGCACAGTTAATTCTGACAAAGGGCTCTGCACTGCGGGCACTCAGGAAATGAATTCGTTCCGCAAAAAGCTCCTTTCCTACACCGCTTTCACCAAGAATTAATACCGAAGAATCGGTCTGCGCCACCCGCTGAATGATATCAAGTTTTTCCAGAATTAATGGACTTTTTGCAACAAGTGTATGATACCCTTTTTTGCGGAAGAGTTCTTCCTGAAGCTGGTTGATTTCACCTGTTACTTTTTGAAAATTTTGGGTATTTCTTACCGCCAAAGCGGCCATATTTGCAAAAATTTGAAGCCATTCAAGATCGTCCTGGGAAAAATTGGTATTACCTTTTTTGTTAAGCATCTCTATAACACCAATACATTCATCCTGGATACGCATGGGAGCGGCTATTATTGTCTTGGACGAAAAACCGATTATATTTTGTATTTTTTTTGAACGCCGTTCATCGTTTTCTACATCGTTTACAATGAGTGATTTATTGTGAGTTGCTACCCAACCGGCAAACCCCTCATTTAATTCAACGGTATACTTCGCCGCTTCCGTTCCTTTCGATCCTGTAGTTGCTTCAAAATGCAGTTCCTGTGTTTCCTTATTAATCAGTATCAGGCTGGAAGCCTCGCTTTTACAAAATTTAGTGGCTGAATCGAGTATCTGGGATAACAAAGAATGAACATCGGTGTTATTTGAATTAATCAGGGAATTTATTTCTATTAGAGTATTAAATCTTTTTGCATCAATTTTTGACAGCATACAATGCGGTTTGGCCTGACCACATGATTTTTGCTAAAATGGCTATGTGGTCAGGCCCTCCTATTAAGAAGCAACACCGGATCCGTTATCAGGTTGAGGCGGATTTTCCTTTAAGGCGGCTGTTTCTTCCGCTTTCCGCTCTGCGCCGGTTTCCTTGCCGGTTACTGCCTCCTTGCCGGTTTCAGCATCATTAGCTGCCCCTTTGGATTTTAAGATGTCTCCCAGGGTAAATGTGGAATCGCCGGACTCTTCTTCCGCCATATAGCGGGAAATCTCATCCCGCTGTACTTTTTTTCTGTAATCGCGAATGGAAAAAGAAGCTTTTTGCTTTTCAGGCTGCAATTCCAGTACCACAGCAGTTATTTTATCTCCCGCGTGGCAGCGTTTTAAGGCATCTTCGGGACTCTCTTCCCTGTTTTCACTCAGATTGGATTTATGGATAAGCCCTTCTATTCCGCCAGGTACCTTTACAAATACACCAAAATCAGTTACTGAGGATATTTCTCCTTCTACCTGGGATCCCGGTTTGTATGCTGCGGCAAAGTTCTGCCAGGGATCTTCGGTAAGCTGCTTGATCCCCAGTTTTATGTTCCGGTTATTGCGATCTATTGCAATTACCATTACTTCCAGTTCCTGACCGAGAGAAAGCTCGCTGCCGGGATGCTTAATTTTCTTGGTCCAGGAAATATCGTCTCCATGAAGAAAGCCGTCAATCCCCTCTTCCAGCTCTATAAAGGCTCCTGCATTGGTAATTTTTGCAACCTTGCGGGTAAGCCTTGTTCCAACAGGATATTTTTCCTGAATTGTAGCCCAGGGATTTGCATTAACCTGTTTGAGTCCGAGTGATACCCGTCCCGCCTGGAGATCATAGCCAAGTATCATACATTCCACTTCGTCCCCAATGGAAAGGAGCTCACCCGGAGACTGTATTTTCTTTACCCATGAAAACTCAGAGATATGAGCAAGCCCTTCGATTCCTTCTTCCAGTTCAATAAAAGCGCCGAATTCGGCAAGCTTTGTAACCCGGCCTTTTACGATGCTGTTAATCTGGTATTTATCCTCAAAGTGAACCCAGGGATCATCGGTAAAATGCTTAAGCGAAAGGTTTATTCGTCTTTCTTCCGGATCAATACGTATAACCTTAACCTTTATTTCCTGGCCTTTCTTTACAAAATCTTTGGGTCTGGCAACATGCCCCCAGCTCATGTCATTTATATGGAGCAACCCGTCAAAGCCCCCCAAATCAATAAAAGCGCCGAATGAAGTAAAGCTTTTGACAACTCCGTTAATTTCGTCGCCTATCGAAGTGTTATCAAAAAAATCCTTTTGTTTTTGGCTGACTTCTTCTTCCATACATTTACGGCGGTTTACAACAATATTAACCTTACCGTCGGAATAAATTCGTTCTACAAGCATTTTGGCTTTCAGACCGATAAGATTTTCCGGTTTTTCCACTTTTTGTGTAGAGGATTGGCTTATGGGTAAAAAAGCATGAACCTGGGCGCCAAGATTAACATCAAAGCCCCCCTTAACCTGCTTTTCTATGATTCCTTCCACCGGAGTATGATCCTGAAAAGCCTGCCGGAGATTCTTCCAAAAGAGTTTAACATCTGCCTTCTGCTTGGAAACAATCACTTCGCCGTGTTTGTTTTCCTTGCTGACAAGTATTACCGAAACCGTATCTCCAATTTCCGGAATATCGGAAAATTCAGAAATAGGGATCTTTCCCTCCGACTTGTACCCAACGTCAATAAAGACCTGTTCCTGGGTAACCTGAATAACACGGCCGTCTATTAACTGGCCTTCTTCAAGCTGTTCAAGTGATTTTAAATATTCTTCCTGTAATTGTGATTGAACATCGCCGGAATTAGTGTCCGTATCCACTTCCATCTGCTTCATCCTTACAACTGTATTCTCTCTAGTAATGTGGCATAAACTTGATTTAAGGTCAAGCCCGATGTGTCCATATAAATAACATCTTCGCCAATATAGAGACTTCCTTCCGGTTTGTTTCTGTCTATAGAATCACGTTCTTCGATAGCTTTTTCTGTTTCTTCCAAACTGAGCCTGGAAACTCCCTGTGTATGGCGGCGTTTTGCCCTTTCTTTGATAGATGCATCCAAATAAAAACGATATTCGGCATTGGGGAATACTACAGTAGTCATATCTCTCCCCTCCACCACCGCATTCAGACCTGCAGCGATTTTCCGGACAAGATCATTTACCACATGACGAACAGGTACTACAGCAGAAACAGGTGAAACATACCTGTCGATTTCATCACTATGGAGAAGATCTTCAATCATTTCCTCTCCTAAATGCAGACTGCCTTCCCGGTATTCAAGAAGGGCGCTCCTGGCATATTCCAGCACTTTTTCGTGATCAGAACAGTCTATACCCATCCTGAGGCAGCCCAATGTTATTGCCCTGTAAAGGTTTCCCGAATTGATATAGGTAAATGGTTTATTATCTTTTCCCTGCAGTTTTTCTGCCAGCATCATTGCAATGGTACTTTTACCGGTGCCTGCCGGACCGTCAATTGCAATTACCATTTGTTACTCCTTTCCAGCCATTGGTCATGCTGCACAACTATCAGATTACCGGTTCACGGACTTTTTTCCGGTGTCCGTATAAAACGATAATTTCTTCTGCAGAAAGCGGTCTGGTTTTTCCTTCAGGTAAATCTCCAAGCACCACATTCCCTATACGAATACGGCGAATCAGAGCAGGATGTAAATGAAAATAAGAAAACACCTTTCTAATTTCCCGGTTTTTTCCTTCAATTAAAACAATACGAAGGCTTTTCCGTTCAATGCGTATAACACGCAAAGCTTTGTACCGCACTCCTTCAATAGTTATACCTGAAAGAAAATCTTCTACAGCAGTATCAGGAATGGGCACTGTAGATTCAACAAGGTATTCTTTTTCTATATTTGAACTCGGATGACTGAGTTTTGCCGCAAAATCACCGTCATTGGTAAAAAAAACAAGGCCCGAAGAAAAATAATCAAGACGCCCTATATTGTAAAGCCGCTCGGTTATGGTTTTTGGCAAAAGCTCCAGTGCAAGGGGCCTTCCTTGCGGATCATATGAACTGCACAGAAAACCCGGAGGTTTATTTAAGACCAGGTAGTGAAAAAGTTTTTCCGGCAAAACTTTTTTTCCATCAAAGCAAACTATATCTCCTTCCTGTACTTTGGTTCCCAAAACAGAAACGGAAAGACCATTAACTGTTACCCGTCCGGCCCGAATAAGTTCTTCTGATGCCCGCCGTGACGCAATACCTGCGTGGGCCAGATAAACCTGAAGTCTGATGGGAAAGACAGTACTATCTCCCATTTCAGTTTTCAAGTTCAAAGCGGGCAGCCTCACTTTCGTTGAGTTTTGGCAAATCAGCAATACTTTCCAATCTGAAAAAACGAAGGAATTCCCTGGTAGTACCGTACTGAGCCGGTTTACCCGGTATGTCTTTTTTTCCGACTTCCCGAATAAGGGATTTTTCCAGCAGAAGACGTATTACCGAGTCTACAGCCTGAACTCCCCGTATGGACTCAATTTCACTGCGGGTAACCGGCTGTGAATAGGCAATGATAGACAATGTTTCCAATGTAGCCCTGGAAAACCGAATTTCATTTTTTTTGCCGTAGTACGGTTTTAGCGTATCCCAATATTCCAGTTTGGCCGACAGCATAATCCCGCCGCCAATACGGGAAAGCTCGACTCCGGAATCTTCCAGGCTGTACTTTTCTTCCAGTTTTTCTACCGCTTTTTTAACCGCATCCCTGGAAAGACCGGAAATACGGGCAAGGGTATTAAAATCCAATGGATCTGTTTCCAGATAAAGTATTGCTTCGATGAGGGCTGTTTCTTTTTTTTGAATTAATTTTTTTTCCTGTTTTGAATCGTTTTTTTCAGCCATTGTTTATATTGTCCTCGTCTTTTCTTATTCTACGAATCATAATGTCGCCAAACATTCGGTTTTGGTACACTGTTGCCATTCCGGCTTTTACCGCATCCAATAAAGCCAAAAAAGCGCAAATAATCTCCATAAGAGATCCTTTTCTTGCAATAAGGTCGGTAAAACTGCATTCTCCACGGGTCTCCATCAATTCCGACAGAAGGGTAATCTTTTCATTGATTGACACTTCTTCATAAAGATCAATAAGGGTCTGTCCGCCCTGAATGCCGTTCATCAATGCAGAAAAGGTTTTTACCAGTTCCCAAACATCCAGTTCTTCCCAAAGTTCATTTTCTTTAAAAGGCAGAGGCCGCTGAAGTTTTTTCCGTTCAATTACCCATTCCGCTTCCCTGCTCCGCTCTTCCATCAGCCCGGTTAGCTTTTTGTATTTTTGGTATTCGATCAGGGTTTCTACCAATTCCTGACGGGGATCTTCAATTTCGTCCAGATCAATTTCCACCGGAAGGAGCATACGGCTTTTGATATACAACAAAGCCGCCGCAAGTGCATGAAATTCGGTAATGTCATCCAAATCCAGCTCGGTAACATATTTCAGATAGGCTATATATTGTTCTGTAATTTCTGCAATGGGTATATCATAGATATTTACTTCGTTTTTTTTAACCAGAAACAGGAGCAGATCCAGAGGGCCTTCAAATTCCTTAACCTTGATGCTCCGGCCGGTTGCAGATTCCTTAAATTCTGTTGCACTGCCAGAATATACGACTGGACTGTCCATACAGCCTTAATATACCAGCTTCAGTACATTTTTGGAAGGGCTGGAGCAGTAAAAACAGGGTTGTTCTTAATCAAAAAGAGACGGTTCGTTTAAAGGATCTTCATGCTGCCTGGCTGGTCTTGGCTCTGCACGCTGCATTTTTACATACCCAATGGTATTTTGGTTAATTTGTTCTTTCCAGCGATTTATCATATTCAGAGCATCAAGCGGCGTGATGGAATTTGTGTCCAGAGAAAATAATTCTTCTACCACACAGTTTTCGGCTGTGGAACTTTTTTCGCTATAATAGGGATTATCCGGTGAGTTATTATTACTTTTCTGCACCTGCGGACCGAAGGTCTTCATAGCTCCGTCTTTTTTCCTGATCAGTTCCAGAATATTCCCGGCTCTTCTTAGTACCTCCGCAGGAAGTCCTGCCAGACCTGCCACATAGAGTCCGTACGATTCGGCGCCGGGACCTTCTTTTAACTTTCGTAAAAAAATTATTTTGTTGTTTTGTTCCAGTACTTCCATGGAACGATTAACAAGACCGGGATGTTCCAACAGTGCAAGTTCATGAAAATGAGTTGCGAAAAGGGTCCTGCACTTTATCCGGTTTAAAATGTCTTCGCATATTGCCCAGGCTATTGCAAGGCCGTCCATTGTCCCCGTACCTCTGCCTACCTCGTCCATAATTACAAGACTGTGTTCTGTTGCGGTGTGAAGTATATGGGCAGTTTCGTTCATTTCTACAAGGAATGTTGATTCTCCCCGGGCCAGGTTGTCCGAAGCGCCCACACGGCAGTAGATTCGGTCGGTAATTCCTACGAAGGCATGGCTTGCAGGTACAAAGCTGCCAATCTGCGCCATAATGGTAATAAGCGCCGTCTGACGTAGATACGTTGATTTACCGGCCATATTGGGTCCCGTAATAAGGGCAAAATAAAACCCTTCCCTTTCCAAATGAACATCATTGGGGATGAATTCACTCTTTGGAAGCTGGGCCTCAACCACCGGATGGCGGCCTTCGCAAATAATTGTTTTTATTTCTTCTTCAAGTTCAGGCCGTACCCATCCGCGAATAGTGGCAGCCCAGGCAAGAGACTGGCATGTGTCCAATTCAGCAACAAGTTTTGCAGAAGAGGCAATTCGTCCAAGCTGAGCCTTGGTTTTTTCACGTAATCCAAGAAAGAGTTGCTTTTCCAGTTCAATAATCCGGTCTGAAGCTCCGTTAATTTCCGATTCCAGTTCTGCCAAACGTTCGGTGCTGAACCGTTCGCCGGAAGCAATACCCTGACGGCGGATAAAGTACGGCGGAACCTTGGCAAGTTCCTTTTTTAAAACTTCAAAATAATAGCCGATTAATCTGTTGTAACTTAGCTTTAAATTGGCAATCCCGGTATTCCCTTTTTCTTCTTCAAGATAGGCTTCCAGCATGGCCCTTCCATGTTTTTTAAGTGCATGAAGTTTATCCAAGTCTGTATTATAACCTTCCCGAATCAAATTTCCTTCGGAAAGAAGCACAGAAGGATTTTCACACAGTCCCTGTCCGAGAAGAGAAATAACCGAAGCAAGTTCCAGGAAATCTTCTTTGCAAAATGATGCTGCTTCGGACGACTCAAAAAGACCGGTTGTCTTATCCCAAACTGTTTTTTGAATATTCTGAAATCTCTCCAGGGCATTCATGATTGAAACCAGATCTTTTCCGTGGGCTTTGTCCATTGCAAGCCGTGAAGTAAGTCTTTCCAAATCCGGAATCCCGGAAAGAAGCGATCTTATTGCTCCAAGTTCATCCTGATCATGATAGAATCGTTCTGCCAATTCAAGACGATTTTGTATCAAAGTTTTATTTTTAAGCGGATGGAGCAGACGACGTTTTAATAATCTCTGACCCATAGCTGTTTTTGTTTCATTCAACACCTGAAACAGCGAATATTGTTCAGATCCGTCACGGATATTTCGCACCAATTCCAGATTACACTGGGTCGCTTCATCCATCGCCATATAGTCATTGTCCCCGTATATCTTTATAGATCGAATATGGGGAATAAGGCTTTTTGCAGTATCGCGAAGATAATCCAATAACGCTCCGGCTGCAATAATTTCAGGTGAATTTTTTTCCAGGCCAAAAGCTTTTAAATTGGCGGTGCCAAACTGCTTGCATAAAAGATCAAAGGATTTTTCACTGTCAAAAAGCCAGTCCGCCCAACGGTTAATTACAAGATTGGCCTTTCCCTGAAGCCGTTGGGTCAGGCCGGGGTTTTCTTCTAAAATTGATTCAGCCGCAATAATTTCTCTGATTTCAAGCCTTTCAAGTTCCAGTCCAAGAAAAAAAGAGCCTTTGTTTATAGGAAAGGAAGTTGCATAAAAATCACCGGTAGACAGATCGATATACGCAAAAGAAAGGACTTCTCCTTTAGAGGCAAGGGATGAAAGGTAATTGGCGTTTCTTTTATCCAGGAAATCTTCATCAACAGTAGTTCCGGGGGTAATGATTTCAACAACCCGGCGTTCCATGAGTTTTGTTTTGCCGGGTTCCGAAACCTGCTCGCATACAGCAATTTTTTTCCCAAGCGCCAAAAGCCGTGCGATGTAATTTTGACTTGCATGGTACGGTACTCCGCACATTGGAATACCGCTGCGGCTTGTAAGCGTCAGGCCAAGAAGCGAAGATATTTCACGGGCATCTTCGGCAAACATTTCATAAAAATCACCCAGCCTGAAAAATAATACACTGTTCTGGTGTTCCCGCTTAATCCGGCGGTACTGATCCAGCATTGGACTTGCGCTGCTGGTCAATGTAATTCCTGAATAAAACGAATCAGCGCCTTGTAGAACGGACCCGCTCAACAACCTTTCTGGTAATATCAACCTCGGGATCGGGACTGCTCCAGAGTATTGCCGGATTATCCCTGTTTATTACAATACTGCAGCCTTCGCTTATCGCCACTGAACGAATAATGCCGGTAATCCAGGACATAACTTCGCTGTTCCTTGTCATGATCTGTTCCCGTTCCCGTTCCAGTTCTGTTTTGGTTTTACTATAATAATTCTGAAAATTCTGGACTTTTGTCCGTATCTGGTTTTCCAGATTCTTGATTTGGCTTTGATTTCCGCTTTCTTTGGTTTCGGAAAATTTGGCAGTCAGCTCTTCCATTTCTTTGTTATGTTTATCGGTTTCCGTCCTGAGCTTTTCCTGCTTTTCGTTAAAAGCTTTAAGTTCAGGAAACTTCTCGGCAGCAATTGAAACAACCTGGTTCATGTCTACTACGGCAACTTTGGTAACAACCCTTTGTGCAGAAAGAGAAAAGAGGAGCCCGCAGCAAAATACGATCATAAAAATAAAACGTTTCATACAATCTCCTTAATTTGTCGGTATTGCAAAAGAAATAACAAAATCAACCCCTGAACGAGGATCATCACTTGACTTAAACAGGCTTCCCGGCATTCGTTCCAAACGTCCATCCTGAATAACGAATCTTTTTGCAAAGAGGAAACGAAAAGGAAACTGGGCAATTGTAAAACGCAGTCCTGCACCATAACTAAAACGCCAGTTTTCTTCTCCCATACTGCTGAAAAATTCGAGAGCCCTTTGGTTTGTAATATAACCTTTTCCTGCTGCTGCTGCAACGGCGTCAAGGAAAAGGTCAAAGGCCAAAAGACCAGGTACCAGCGGAATACGTAATTCCATGGTATTTTCCCAAAGTGCATAGCCTCTGTCCATTCTGGCATCGTACCAGCCCCGCCCGATGAACATGCCGTCAATATAGAGTTTACTTACATCTTCTATAATGGGCTTTTCCAGGTTAAACTGCGGGAAAATAAACGAAAGCCCTGAATGAAGCATCAGGACGCCTTTAAAACCCCATTTTTCCGTTATGGGAATATCAAAAAGTGTAAAAAAGATTTCCGCCTTGGTATCGCTGCGGATATAATGCTCCAATTCAATAGCGAAAATGCCATGAAAAGAAAAACGCTGGCTTGCGTAATATCCTTTTGAAGGATCATAGAACAGATCACGATCATCCAGGTACACAATTGTCCAGAATGAATTAACCGGTGTCCATTCATTGTTTCTTTCCCGAATAACCGGATCAAAAGGACGCAGCATATCATCATAGGAATTGTTAATAAAACCTGTGCGAATTCCTCCTCCGGTTCCCAGAATGCCAAACTTGGTACCCCAGCGATAGGTGGCAGAAAGACCCACTGAAATAAACCATTGCTGATATTCCATAAGGAATTCACGGGGAGGCATTTTATTATCACGCCAATATTCTTCCCAGCTCCAGTAACCATCGGGGAAGGCATCTTCTTCATCGCCTTCAAAAATAGGCCCAGGGCCGTTATTTATCGGGGTAAAGCGCCTGGCGTGACTTATGGTCAGATCGACCATCCAAGACAGCGGTATTTCTTTTAACCAGCGCTGAGAATAAGAAAGTGCAAGGCTTTGCTGAGCTGTCGAAAAATTGATTTCTGCCCGCGCCTGATTTCCGTAACCAAAAAAATTTCTGTCGGTAATGCTCAGAAGACCTGAAATAGGAAAATCTTCCGGATCGGAAGAACCGGAAAATGTAAGGCCGAACTGAATATCCGTAGTATGTCCTTCTTCAACATTAATAATCAAATCCATCAGACCTTCTTCGCTGCCCGGAACAGGTTCCGGAAAAACAGTGGTAAAAAACTGAAGGTTCATCAGGTTACGAAAACCGGACATAACTTTGGAACTGGAATAAATATCCCCCGGTTCCAGGGGTATTTCTCTCAGGATCACATGATCTTTGGTTTTTTTATTTCCCCTGACAATGATATTTTCTATATGAGCCCTGCCCCGTTCCACTATCATTACTTTATAGGCTATGGTACCGTCTTCCATATCCCTGAATTCATCGCGGCGCAAATCGTTATAAATATAGCCGTTTTCCAGGTATATATTGACAATTCTCTGGAAGTCCGCTTCCATAATCAAAGCATTGGCTGTTTTTCCGATTTCGGAACGAACAAGTTTTTGAAGCTGATCGTCTGTAAATATATCATTACCTTCAAAACTAAAACCGGAAAAAGTATAGATACGTCCTTCAAAAAGACGGTAGGTAATGGTCATATTATTATTACCTTTGGCGTCTCTGACTACATCCTGGACTACATCGGTTACCTCTGCATCAAGATATCCTTTACTGTGGTAATAAAGAGCAACGGCATCCCGGTCAGCTATAAGTTTGACATCCTGATATGCACCGCTCCTTCCCGGCCCAATACCTTTGGCTTTCATGGAAAGCTGCCCTCTCAGGGTACTGTCAGAAAAAAGGGTATTACCTTCAAAAAAAATCTGAGTAACAACGACCTTTGTTCCTTCGGTTATATAAAAAACGAGTTCAACCGTATCGTTCTTTGCGGGCCTTGTTTCCGATCGCACCTGAATATCCGGAAACCCTTTTTCCGAATATTTATTGCGAATTGCCGATTCATCAGCGCTGATAAGCATACTGTTGGCAACATCGTTTACTTTACTGGAAATCGCATCGGTTAAATCACGCCGTTTTACTCCGCTGTTACCGATAAAGGTAATTTTTGATATGGTGGGACGTTCCGCAACCTTAAAAATAAGAATTACTTCATTACCCGCCTGATCCGCCGGTATTGCTGTAGGAGTGATAAATTCAAAATATTCCAGAGCATATAACCTTCCCTGGAGTTCCATAAATAGCTCATAAGTGAATATTTTACCGCGATAGGATTCAATAGCACCTTCCATTTCCGATTTTTTTATGTGTACCAATCCTTCAAAACGTATATCCCGAATAGGTTTACCCTGGTACCAGTCAGTTGGGGCGGATTCTTCCTGGGCAAAGCAAAAAACAGTTATTATTAACAAAAATGCTGCAAAAATTGAACGTGCCAACAACGACTCCTCAGTTTATTATACAAAAATCAAACAAATAATCAAAGGGACCAGCGCCAAATAATAGAAATGGACTGATTACTCACAAAATCGTTCACATAGAGATTCTCCAGATACAGAGGCCCGGCATTCCAGCGTACATCAAACAAGGGCGATCTGAGGTCTAGCCCTATATTCAGTTCAGGTCTCATCCCTCCGTATTCTGTCCGGTACGGATCATACCGGAATGCCAGCATTGCCTGACCAAAAAGATAAGGGCCGAAGTACTTACCCATAAAAACAGCGGTATTGTCCAAATAGTTACCCATAGTGGCCGGCTGCTCATCAGGCTCCCTGTTCCGGGCGGTCTCAAAAACAGCGTTTTGGAGTATCTGGGTCCTTAAAGAGAACATATCCAGCCCCAGAATGTTCCTTATTCTCTGTTCTATCGGGCGGAAAACCACCGGCTGCAGAATAACTGTGGCATCAGCTATTGATCTAATCATTGGATTAAATGTATTCAGGGGAGCAACGTTGTCCATAGGAGGAGCCTGACCCAATAAACTGTAAATTTCCAGCAAAGAAAGGGAGGGAATAGATTCGTAACGCGGGATGGTATTTTCCAGTTCACTTAATGGCACTTTGTCCATGATCATATAGATAGTAACCGGCCCTTCATCGTTATTATCCCGAATTTCCCCCCTTGCACTAATCAGAGGGTTCAGCGTTGGGTCGTTTCGGTTAAATTCAAGTAACCCCTCACGAATATAGTAACTCCTTGAGATGTGGAACAATTCTCCGCCGCGGAGAGCAATATTTCCGTCCATCGCAAATAACGATATACGGGTATCCAATATAATCTGTACTCCTGTGACAGACTCGCCGTATGTACGCAGTAAGGGAGTTCTGGCATTCGGCCAGAAGAATTCAACTCTTTTTCCGGTTTTGATCAGAACATCAGCTACAAAATCCGGCCCATCCGTACTTCTTGTCCCGGACATAGCGCCTTCTATTTCATCTTTGTTCAGAGTTATTTCGGTATCAGAAGCATCAACCTGCCCGGTTATTGTAAAGACTTCCTCTTCTTCATAGTCAAAATTAAGGGTACCTTTGGCATTTCCGTTTGCCAAAACACCTGAAATGTTAAGATCAAACGGAATTTCCCTGTCTACATCAACAGTAAGGTTCAGGCTCATGAGCCAGCGGTTAAAATTGATTGAAGCATTTACTATTCCATGACCATCCCCGCAGGGGGCATTTACAGGCCCAAAGTAAAACCCGCTGCCTTCCAGGGTAATAACCCCCGATCCGGGACCTATTTCTACAGGTATAAAGTCAGGCACCAAAAGGGTTATCCCCGTACCCCAGGCAATCCCGTCAAATTCCGGATCGTAAATTGAACCAAATAAGCGTGTTTCTCCGGTTATTATGCCGTCCGTAAAGTAGACAATCTTGTTCATCGGAAGAATATTCCATAGCCCTGCAAGATCAATAAACACTTCCGAAGCAAAAGCATCTATGGTTGTTCCTTCCAGAAATCCTGAGATATATCCCTGTACGGGAGAAGGATTTCTTAATGAGACAGAAAATACACCGTTCCCGGCTTTGTTTTCCCGGAATTCGGCGTTAAGCATATTTTGGTTTTGGAAACCGCCCGAAACATGATAAACAGAAGGGGTCTGACTACCTGCCGCTCCCGGTTCATTTACCGGAGTCCGGGTAAAGGCAAAACTTAGCGGTTCGGCCGTTTCAAGATCATTGATATATGCATACGGGATGTCAATAATTCCGGAAAGTGTATTCAGGCTTTCAAAATCAAACCAGGTTTTCATGGGTTGGAAATTTATCCCCAAAGATAAAAGCATTCCCAATTGATGATTATTTACAATGCCAAAAACCAGGGCTTCTGTTCTCAGGAGACCATCGTTTCTGTCCAAGGAAATATAAGGTATATTGCTTTGTATTCCTCCTATAGAAAAAATGAGCTGTGAAAAAACAAGTTTTTCCGGATCAAGCAGAGCACGGCCTGTCAGGGCAAAATCTTTTTCTCCAACCCTGCCGGTAAGCGATGTCAGGGAAAGGTTTATCAAATAATACCCGTCAAAAGACATGCCCCCGGACAATTCTCCCGAAATCTGTAAATTGTCTGCTGCAGCGGCAATTCTTTCTCCTTTAAAGTTTGCTATATTTCCGTGAAATTCCAGATTTCCGGATTCATAAAATAAATCACCGGCTATTTTTTCCGTTTCATCCGGATCGGTAAGAATAAACGAAGCATCAATAAAAGAAAAATTATTGTTCCAGACAGCAGCTGCAGAACCGGAAAGAGGGCCTGCCTGATCGGTATAGAAGATTCGGTCTGCATTCATACCGTTTTGATTGGCCTGACCTTGCGCAAACAGCTCTGTTCTGCCATTCAGTTCCTGAATTTCAAAGCGGCCCAGGCTAAGATTCCATGCATCAGGATTACGATATTCCAATCTGGTATCAAAACTCATATATGACCGTCTGCCACGATAAGGTATTGGAATAACTCTGCCCAGCGCAGAACCGGACCAGCGCCCCCCTTCGTTCATAACCTCAACCGAAAGGCCTTGATCGTTTCTCAGGATAAAATTGTTTTTGTTTCTGATTCTTCCTTCAAAATCATAGTTAAAATCAAGGTAGCCCAAATTACACTGAAAAAGGATATCTTCTGTATTTGCAAAATCCGTACTAAAATCAAACGATACCTGTCCCTGACTCCATCGAATCAACCCTTCGTGTAATTCCAGGTGATTTTCGTTACCTGTGACAGAAACCAGGACATTAGTACCTGTCCCGTAAACAGCTCTAAAATACCCGGTGTTATAGTTAAAGCTTCTGAAGTCAGTCTTAAAATCAATTTCCGTAGTTACAGCTATCTTTTGCGCCGTTCCGATAAACGAAGAATTCATTGTTATAAAAGGACGGGCCATATTGCAGAGATCGTCAGCAAAAATATTGTTTAATACCGCTGTTCCTTCCAAATAACCGGGTTTTTCGGCAAAGAAACCACGGCATTCAAAAGACGTCTTATAAACACCTTCACGGTAGCGTTCAAATCCCAAAAAATAATCTGCGCCGCCCGGTTTTTTGTTTATTTCTCCTCCAAAAAAAGCAAGAACCGTATTGCCCATAGACAAATAGGATGAATTTATCGTCTGCCCCCGGGCTGTCCTAATAAAGGACAGGGAGCCGTTTACACCGGTGTCTCCGGTAAGGCTGAAATCCGAAAAGACCAGCGATCCGTCAGAAAGCAAGGGAGAAAACCGGATATCCCCCGTATACCGGACAGAACCTCTGTATGCATTAATAACAAACTGCGAAAAATTGAGCTGTTTATCATTCCCATTACCTTCAAAGATAAAGCTGCGAACCGGGCTTTCCCGAATAGTATCCGGAACATCCCCGGAAATTATAAAATTGTAGGATGTGATACTTTCAGAACCATCATGTACTCCGCTGTTTTCCGTTGTAAAAAGGCCTGCGTTTCCGGAAAACTTTAAAGAGAGAACAGGAGCAAACATTTCAAGCGGCCCTCTGAAATGAACGATGCTGGAAGGTACAAAGCGGTCTGCCTTAAAAAAACCCGAAAACCTGCCGGTATTATGGTGGTATACGGCGGAAAGCTCCAGGGGAAGGCCGTCATCTTCCTTTTCAAGGACAATTCTGTCCTCAAAAAAAGAAAGGATAAAACCGATTCTGTCTGCCGTAAAGCCTCTGCCCTCAATTGAATCTATTCTAATAACAGCATTTCCCCGATCAAGTTCTTCTGAAAACGAACCGTTAGCATTCCCTTCCAGGGTAATAGCTCCGTCCATAAAAGGATCTTTTTGCCAAACACCATTAAAGGTAATCTGACCTTCCCGAATCTCCCCATTAAGGAAAACACCAACCACAGAAAGAACTGTATTTCCGTTTGCAAACGAAACTTTTCCATTGCGAATATCAAAAAGACATTCAGGAGGCAAGGTAAGTCTTTTGGGATTATCAGAAAACCGCCCTTGTTTTTCTTTTTCAGAAGAAAACCCGCTAAAGAGATCCTGAAGATCCCTGTCCCTTTCGGTATCAAAAGAAAATTCAGGTCTGTCCAAACTCAGGTTACGGATCGCTCCTATGCCTTTTCCCCGGATAATATCCCATAGTGAATATTCAATATAAAGATGACCGGCGGCTATAAGAGGGTTTATTTCATCTCCAACGGTTAATTCCCGAATATCTATTTTACTGATTATCGAAGGCGCCAGCGAACCATAGCGTATGGGACGATTCAGGATTTCTTCTGCCTGCTTAATTATTCTTTCACGAACAACAACTATGTTTTCATTGATCAGCGCCATAATGGGCCGAAACGCAAGGGCAGTGGTTCCCGCAAGGGTCAAAAAAATGAATAATTCTACAAGCACGAGACGCTTGGTACGAGCGGTATACACCTTTATCCCTATAAAATGATCATAAGCAAGTCTTTTTCAAAACTAACAGAGTTTTGGAAAAAGCTCAACTTTTTGGATAGTACTACCCATTATCTATATCGGCAAAAACGTGATATTTCTATCTATATTGTAGCAGCTATTTACAAACACCTGATTACAAAATATACTTTACAAAAGTATACCAGTAATTTTCGGAGCTGCGGTGCGGGCATGATCTTAAAAAACTTTGCCGTCATAGAGGGATGCGATGGGAGCGGCACCACTACACAGGCAAAACTCCTGGAAAACAAATTAAAATCAAAGGAAAACCAAAAAACTGCCGGTTTTTCGGCTGCGGAACCAAAAGCGAAATACAGTTTAATTCCATATTTTGTAACCTGCGAACCAACACAGGGTCCCGTTGGAACTTTAATACGGCGCATACTGAAAAGAGAAATACCCGCAGAAAAAGAAACCCTGGCCAGGCTTTTTTCGGCAGACAGGGCGGAACATCTTTATGGCCCGGAGGGTATTGTAACACGCTGTAACCAGGGTGAACTTGTAGTTTCCGACCGGTATACACCTTCATCTCTGGTCTACCAGGGATTGGAATGCGGCAGGGAACTGCCGGAACTTCTTAATTCTGCATTTCCCTATCCGGAGCTCCTTGTTTATATTGACCTGGACAGCGAAGCAGCCATTGGACGCATTGGAAAACGTAAAGAACAACGGGAAATTTACGATCATTTGGAATTTCAAAGCCGTGTCCGCTCTGCTTATCTGGAACTCCTTCCGTTTTATGAAGAAGCCGGAGTCAGGGTTCTCTGTCTTGACGGAACAAAAGAACCGTCCGAATTGGCTCTTGAAATCTGGAATGAAGTAGGTAAAATGCCGATAATGAATAAGTAATGCCCAAAAGCGTCTTTGTTATTGTGTTGTTGCTCGTTACATCAGTTAATTTGTTTATCCCGCCGGAAGCCGGAGCCTACATAATTATGTACAAGGAACAGTACTATAAACTGTACCATGTACATCACCAGCAATATCCCGACGATACTATGGAAAATATTTTCTGGCTTGAAATGGCTCTTAAGGCCGACTTTTGCAACCCACTCTACGCTCTGGCCCGGATTGAAACAGGAGAACAGTACGAAAAGTATTGCTATCTGTTTATGATGCATCTTAACCTGAAAATGATTGAACAATACCTGTACTTGGCCAATAAATTCAACAAACGTCATGCCTATTTTTACAATGCTCCCTGGAAAGAAGAAAACCTGAAAAGTCTTGATATTGCAGAAAAATATTTTGAAATTGCAAAGTACTATTGGAAAGAAACATTATCCTGGGCGGAAAAAGTCCGGGAAAAACGGTTCCGCTTTATGAGACTTGGCAATGTGCAATTCTGGGAAGATGAAGCATACAGGATTATTGACTTGGGCACATTGAATTACGGCAAAACCATCGATCGGGAATTGGCCATGCTTTATACAGTCCGCGAGCAATTCCAGGCAATGGAAGGACCGAACGATTAAAACAAATCCCCCTGCAGCGGTTTTTTAGGCTGTTCCGGTTTTTTTACCATTGCAAGAAAAGCCTGTTCATCAATAATGGCTATTCCCATTTCGCCCGCTTTTTTGTTTTTTGCCGACCCCGATTCTGTATCATTGGTTACAAGGTAAGAAAGATCCTTTACCACAGACGATTTAACAGAACCGCCCAATGTCTTTACCGTTTCTTCTGCAGTACTGCGTTTTATTGTTTTTAATTCTCCGGTAAAGCAGAAAGAAATACCTCTTAGCGGTTGTTCTTCTTCACTTTTGGGCGTAGCTATACTGATAATTCCTGCGCCAAGGATCTTTTGGATTTCCGGAGCGAGTTCTGCTATACCGCTGACTATTGTTTTTGCGGTAATTTCTCCGATACCCCAGATTTTTGACAATTCCTGTTCTTCGGCGTTCTTTAGTTTGTCAAGGGTATTGTACCCGGCAGATACAGCCCTTTCCATGATCAGCTCCCCTACTCCTTCCAGATCGAGTCCTGCCGTAAAGACCTGCAGAGGAAGTTCCCGTTTTGCTCTGATATTACGAATCACTTTGGCGGCAGAGGCTTCACCCATACGTTCGTATCCGGAAAGTTCTTCGGCCGTTAATGTATAGAGATCGGAAATATTCCTGACCCTTAGTGAATCAAATAACTGCAGTAACAGTTTTTCTCCCAGCTCACGGATGTCGAGGACGGAAACCCACTTTTCCAGCCTGTGATGAAGCCGCTTGGGACAATCTGCGTTGGGGCAAAAAAGTCTGGTTCCTTCGTCCTGAAGCGCCGTACCGCAGCTCCTGCAGATATCGGGAAATTCAATTTCGCTGAGCTTTCCTGTCTCCAGCGCTTCGGGAGGCGCAAGCCCTTCTATTTTTGGTATGATCTCTCCGCGTTTAACAACTGAAACGGCAGAGCCTATCTGCAGTCCCATTGCCCTGATCATGTCCGGGTTATTAAGGTTTGCACGCTGAACTGTTGTCCCGGCCAGCCTGACCGGATCAATTATACCGATAGGTGTATAGGTGGCGCCTGATTCACTCCATTCCACTTCCCTGAGTATGCTGAATGCCGTTGTCAGTTCAAATTTAAAGGCAATCTGCCGTTCAGGGCGGGCACGACGGAGGTCTGCGGGATCGGTAGTCTTATCTTTAACTACAAGGCCGTCTATATCAAAAGAAAGCTTTTCTCTTATACCAGCTATTTCTTCCCGGTATGCAATTATAGACGGAACGTCAGGAAATTCTTTGGATTCGGTAACATCAAAGCCATTGTATTGCAGCCATCTGATTTTTTCGCTTTCATCCTTAAAAAAATTATCGTCCCCGGCTGCAGAAACATCGTAGGTAATCAGGGTAAGATCTTTACAGCCATTGCCGTCTTTACGGCGCATTAAGCCGTTGGCTGCGTTGCGGCAATTTGCCTTATCCGAATATTTTTTCCGCCAAACATCGCGGGTCATTATTACTTCACCCCGGATACCCCCGGAAAAAGATGTTTTTAAAACAGGTACTAATCCCTGCATCAGCCGGGCGTTAGCAGTTATCTCATCGCCTGTGGTTCCGTCTCCGCGTGTAACCGCTTTTGCAAGCGCACCCTTTTCGTACTGGAGTTCCAGACTCGCACCGTCCAGTTTATACTGAACCAAAAACCCGCCGAAATCCCGGTTCTTACCGATTTTTTCGGCCCATAAGCTGAATTCTTCCGGATTGGCAGCTTTTTCCTGACTGCCCATAGGAATTAGATGTTTAGTCTTGGGAAAACCGTCGGCGCTGTCCTTTCCTACTTTGGCAAAGACAGGGTTCTTTGGATCAAGTGATTTTAATTCATCCCAAAGAAGGTCAAACTCAACATCAGAAATTTCAGCTTCGCCGTTATAGTAAGAGCGCTGGTATTCTGTAATAAGTCTTTCCAGGGCTTTTATACGTTCGGCGCTTTGTTTCATAACAACTGACTCCCCCGGCTCTGAAAATTATTTTCAGGCATTTTGCTTAACCAGATAAATTTCCTTTATTGGGTGATTTTTATCAATACCTTTTTTTTCGAATTTGGTCATGGGACGCCAGGAAATACCCTTGGCAAAAAATTCTCCGTTGGGATTATAAAGTTCCGGCATTGAAGAAAACAGCGCCAGTGTATCCTCTGCATAGTCTTCGCAATCGCTTACCATGTAAATATACCCCCCTGATATAAGCCGTGAAACAAGAAGTTCCGCGAAAGGTTTTTGCACCAGTCTTCGCTTATGGTGACGTTTTTTGGGCCATGGATCGGGAAAGAAAATATGAAATGCCGATACGGAAAACGGCCTGATCATTTTTCCGATTACGTCAACCGCATCGTGTTCAACGATCCGGACATTGGAAAGGGAACGCTGTTCTATTTCCCAGAGCAGCTTTCCAATCCCTGCCCGAAAAACCTCAATTCCCAAATAGTTATTGCCGGTATTGGCTTCCGCAATATCCGCAGTTGCCTTTCCCATTCCAAAACCTATTTCCACCGTTAAAGGATGATCATTGCCGAAAAATCCGGCAAATTCGGTAATGTTATCAGAAAAGGGAACAAGGTATTGTCCGCCTGTTTTGTAGGATTTTTCCTGAGCCTGGCTCATCCTGCCCGACCGAAGAACAAAACTTTTGATTTGCCTGGTATTTGTCATGTACCCTATTCACCGGAATGCAGATTAATCACGCAGCGGAACAATGTCGGTAAATGCAGAAACAGAACGGGCGGGATCCCTTGCCCAAAGGGCCAATGATGTTGCCTGAGAAGGAAGTCCCAGGGCAGAAAGATTTCCTTCCTGAGAAAGCGGTATTACGGTAACAAGATAATTCCCCGCATTGTCATATACAAGCAGGTTTTGTTCGGGAAACCGCGAGTCTATACTGTACCGGTCTCCGGTTATGGTAAGACGGGGAAAAAGCCGTTCACTTTCCTGAGGAGTATCAAAACTAAACAGCCGTTCTGCACGGTTTCCGCCTTTGTCGGTCAGAACAGCCCTGAACTGCCCTCTTGGAAGGCTGGAGGAGTCTTCCATTGCAATAGTCCTGCTTCCAATCCAGGTATCATTACCTGCAGTTTCCTTAACCCAATCTTTGCCGGTTAAATGCCATGAAAGGCCTTCCCAATCGTGATACAGCCATAGATCTTCCAGGTCTTCTATTCCGTCATTATCATGAGGCAAGATGAAAAAAGTAAACCGTTCCGCCGGTCTCCCGCCGTTTTCGTAATAAACAAGTTCCAATGAACCGTGAACGATTTCCGGAGCGGCCTGAGAACAGGAAAAAAAACAGAGTATCAAAAAAAGAGGTATAAAACAAAAACTGACTGTTTTCAGCCTAAAAAACAGCATGGCTGTACCTAAAGAATAAAAGTAAGCGTGGTGATAGTTTGACCCATACCGGAAGACTGTGTTTGATTTACCATGGATTCAAACCGGATTCCCATATTGCTGCATGCCTCGTCCAGGAACGAAAGATAAAACATTCCAAGATCCAGATCATTCCCGCTTTTGTTCAGTTTTTTGTAGAATTCCGAAAGATTAAATCGTCTTGCATCAACATTTTTTGTCTGAGCCATGCTTTCCCGTGTTGCGGTAAAATTTATATCCTGATCGTAAAGCACCACCTGGAATTTTCCTCTGGTTCCCATAGCCGAACTTATTCCCCCCAGCTTCCAGGAAAATGTAAGCAGGTTGTTTTTTTTCCGCAAAGAATCAATAACGGGGAGCCTTAATTGCGGATCCCGAATCACATGTTTTACATCAAGATTCTCGTTCCCGTACAGCCGCTTTGCTTCTTTCTGGATATTCAGGTTTGCAATATTGGAAGCCAATTCCATAAGCATTAAAGAAGAATATTCGGCAATGTTTGTTTTCTTAAGGAATTCAACCAAACAAAGCCGTACCGGTCTGAGCAATGCTAAAAAATCACGGGTTTTATTAAATTTTAGTATAATAAACCATGCCAGCGGGTAAATCGAAGAAACCATACTTTGCAATATTTCCAGGCGATTTTTCTTTTCGTCCTGTTCAAGGGAAGTATCGTTTTCAATATTTTTTAATATCGGATCCAGCAGTTCCGTCTGGATTTCCGTTAATTCCTCCGTATGGCGCTCTATAAATGACTGGAGCATCCCTTCTTTAAACTGGGTTTTTTCATCAATAACCATAGAAGGATTCTGACGGTTCCACTGTTTCAGCGACTCCGACGACAGGAGTTGTTCCAGAGATGTCTCTGCAAAATTGCGGAATAATATACTGAATACAATGAGTTTTGAAAGTTCAATAATATCTGTCCGGTTTTCTACAGGCTCAACTCCGGAAACTTCGATTTTGGAGATATAGTTCATCATTACCATGCGCTGGAGAAAATCCGCAGTAATTTTATCCAGAAACACTCCGTAATCTTCTGTCTGATCTCCCATTTTAAGGCGGTTTATTTTTACATTTTGGCGGAACATTGCGGAAGATCCGGCTTCCGTAAAAACAAATTTAAGGGGAAGTGATATTAACTGTTTCCGTTCGTTTGCTGCCATTACCAACCGATTTCCAAGTCCAGAGGGGCGTCAAGATAAACAAGATCCCCCATTGACACGGTATAATCCACCGTATTATTCCGTACGGAACAAGTTCCCGGATACCGCTGAACGCTTTTTCCGTTGCCGTCAAACCATGCGGTTTTTGCCGGTCCCGGAACCGATAAAGAAAAAGAAAAATTATAACCAAGAAAAGCTGATTCAATCATTTCTTTGAATGCAGGCTCGCTGTTTTCTCCGGCAGGAAAGCGCAGGGTTATTTTTTTGCCTTTTAAATCAACCTGAAACTGCTGATCCCCGTTTTCCATTAATGCCGCCAGAGCTTCCGGTGAATCAAAGGCAAAATCTGCATTAACGATCAAATCTTTTTCGTCCTGCCGTGACGAGAAGGATACCATGCGAAGTCCCGGAATCCGGGCAACAGTCCGTTCCAGGTCTTCCTTTCCTGCCGGCAGCGGAAGCATTCCTTCATTTCCTTCGGTTTTTCCCATGTTGTACAATTCAAGGGAAATCCGGTATTCCTGAGAAATGGTACCCGACCCATCGCCATTAATTTTAATCTGCGAAGAAGCCCCGATACAAGAAACCAAAAAAACAGGAATAAGCGTCAGAATATACAGTGTGAATCCACCATATCTCTTATTGTTTCCTGACATATATTAAAACTCCTCTGAATGGATTTTTACATCCTGAATACGAAGCCCTATTTCATTTTCAATCATTTTTAGTGCTTTGTTCAAGACCGATTCGCCAAATACACTGGAATTTGACACAAAAGCTCCTCCAATATGTGCAAAAGAAAGGGAATCCTGCAGATCCACCTCGGCAGCGCTCAGGTGAAACCGGTTTTTTAACCTTTCGATTAAGGATTTTACTATTCGCCGCTTATCTTTGAGGCTTACCGCTTCGGGAATTTCAAAAATAAGCTGAATCATGGATATAATCATATTCCCCGATAATAATTATAGATGCAAAACGTGGTTTTGCGAAGCATAAAGCGCTTTAGCACAAAACCGGCCTTGAAAAAAAGGATAACTCTGACAGTGGTTTTTCTGGGAACACTGTTTATCGCAGGCGCCCAGGAACTGACTTCCGAACCTGACGGAGAAAGAAACTTAACCCATTCAGAAGCTCTGATTGCTCCGCAAGAGAATGAATATTCCTCCGGCCAAACAGATGATGCTACCCCTAACCGGACTACTCAAAGAGCGCTGAACACCGCAGAAACAGCCGCAGAAAAACACCGCAGGGAAATAGCGGAAGAAGCAAGCGCCCAGCTTATCAATATGAATATCTGGGACACCAATGTTTCACTTTTTTTAAACGGTTACTGGAAAGGCTCCCTGAGTGTCAATTGGGGCCTTGCCAATTCACCTATGGGCACGGCTCCTGAAACAAAAGATTCCCCCCTGCTTTTTACCCAGGAAGCGGACCTGACACTGTCCCTGTGGATATGGCAGAAATGGTTTCTGGAAGTTTCATTTATTGATGATTACAATTTAAACACCTACCGGGCAGGGTACCAGGGGTTTCCCGGAGAAACAATTCAGTATGTAGGCATAGGCAATACAGGTCTGGACTTTCCGGTTTTTTCTTACCTGGATCTGGGAGGAGACTCTACCTCGTCATTCGGTGTATACGGACGTTTTGGTTCCGAAGAACTAACCTTCCATACAATGGTACGTTACGATGCAGCAGCCAGGGAAGAAAGAACATTTGTAGGCAATCGTGAACGGAGTTTTTCCACCACCATACCCGACAAGCCTTTGCGCGGACGATCATTTGTCCTGCCCGATGATAATATAGCTTCCATTCCTGTTGTTTACCTTGAAGATAAAGACGGTTCTCTGTCAGGAGGAGGCCGGCGATGGAGAATAGCCGGTCCCAGTGAAGCTGCAGTCAGCAGTTTTGATGGTTTGGTTGAATTGGTCAGAGAACCGCAGGGGATGGTAGCGGTAAGTTATGTTGGCGGATATTCTCTGGGTACCTATACCTCAACGTCCAGTTTTCTCGGAAAAGTACAAGAACACTTTGGCAGTGATATAGATCTGTCAGCCTACCCCCAACCGGGCGGAGGCGCAGGTGTTCCGAATACTATTACTATTAATGGTATTACAGCCCTGCCTATCTACGAACCGGGAACTTTTTCCCCATTTGAACGGCAAAGCAGGTATATGTCGCCTTCAAATACGACCGAAGATGCGGCACTGATCCGTCTTTCCAGCGGAGAACGTCTAGTCAATTTTGATGTGCTGCCGGCCAACACGCTTTCTATGGATATCGCCATGTATATCCTTGCCGGAGACAATACCGGCCGGAATATATTTGAAATTGTTTACCAAAACTATGGACGTGCAAGAAGAGAGCCCTATTCCTGCTGGCCTTTAGCCGACGATTACCCTGAGCTTTATTTACCCGGTTCTCCGGTTTTTAATGAAGATATACGGCTGCGCTTTACAAGCTATGGAGCAGCGGGAGCCTATTATATTGGAACGGACATAATACCCGGCTCGGTAATGGTCTACCGTGCCGGTATTATCGATTCACAGGTAAACTACGATCCCGGAAGCGGAAATGTTACCCTGACAAGTCCTGTTGGGTTCAGTGAAGTTATACGTATCTCTTATTTAAAACGAAGCGAAGAACGCAGACTGGGAAGCCTTGCCGCCGGAGTGGGGCTTATCTACAAACCGGAAAACAGCCCCTTTAGCGCCGAAGCAGCTCTGGGTATGCGCTGGAACATTTCGCAGGAAGCGTATACCGAAGAAGGGGCAACCAGTCCCGGCACCGTTGGCCTGAGCGCAAAGACTTCCTGGAACTACGACAGGCTAAAGGCAAGTCTTTCTCTGGGACTTGCTTTTGAACAGCCGGATACAACAGGGCTGTACCGCATTGCAGGTATGGAAGGAAACTCTGAAATAGTTCTTGGGATGTCAACGACAGCAGGGTTTCTTACAAAAATACCTGCTGAAAACCCCGTTCTTCCTCCTACGGTTGTTTTACCCCCTACTGCCTTCCCGCTTACCGCATCAAACCGGGCATCGTTGGTTTACCGGAATTACCGGCAGTCAAATTTTCTGGGCAGTGTTGAACTAAAATCCATTGAATGGTCCGCTCCTGTTATTTCCGGCTTGGAAGGACCTTATCCGGCCAATGAATCACCAGTAGGAGATGTCTATGTTGCAGAATTTGAATTAACCGGCTCTCAGTCATGGACTGGTTTTCAGGCGCCCCTTGGCAGAGACGGGGACTTGCTTGAACAGGCACGAGAAATTGTTATACCACTGCGTTTTTATGATTTTTCAACAAATTCCCCCGATATTCTGGTAGTCGCTCAATTTGGTGTTTTTCCGGATGAAGATTCAAATAGTACGGAAAATCCGGGATTGATGATCGAAGCTCCGATTTTTTACAATACAGGCCCTGGCTGGACTTTACCCGGAGGCCTGATTGGAATGCCGGATCCATCGAACGGAAATTCCATTGCTATTACCCTGACCGATGACATGCGCCGCAAACTTCAAAGCGCAAATCATATGCGGATACTTATCATCAATACAGGCAGTTCAAGTTTTTCGGGCAGAGTCCTGGTTGCCAAACCTTACATCCTTGGAGCAGGCTGGCGAGCTATTACACTTGAAGCTGGTATAATTAAGGCTGCTCAGGATACAGTGGTTGCCGGTGTATCGGTAACAGAACGGACTGATTCGTCCCTTCAAACCGGCAGGATAAGCCGGCTCCACGAAAGCGGAGTAAACCATGTTCTGAAAGTAGAGTGGAATGGTATGGAGTCGGCGGGAACGGACGGCAGAACATCCACCATTCCTCTTTCCGATTACCGGGTTTTAAGTTTTTATTTAAAAGGGCCGGTTGAAGAAACCACTCCTTCCGGCAATCCAGGTTTTCATTTTCTGGTTTCCCAGGGGCCCAATACCAATCCGGCATTGGAAGTGATAATCGAAGATACAAGTTGTTTAAGTGCTGCCTGGAATACTGTTGAAATCAATTACCGTGATAAAAAAGTCCTTGTAAACGGCCAATCTGTATCAGCCAGCGTTAATTATAATCCCGGCGCTTTACGGCAAAACCAGGGGAACGGAGATTTTGTCGGAGACGGACAATCCCACTATATCGCTGCGTATATTNTAAACAATGCTGGCGTAAATTCTGACGGCACGTTTTCTATTGACGAAATATGTCTGGAAGACCCGTCTCCATCGTACAGGTTAAACAGCGGCGCGACGCTGGACTGGCGGCATCCCGATGCGCTTGTCAGCATCGGGGATACAAAAGTTGTTTCCGGAGCTGTCGTTAACACGGCTTTTGAAAGCGCCGTTGTGGGTAATCCTTTCGAAAACAGTGAAGAAACGTTTGCCGGATTCCAGTCAAGATCACGCGGAGAATTAACGGTTTTGGATACCCGCCTTTCGGGAAATTTAAATTTTACTGTTTCCAACGACATCAAATACTGGAGTGCGGGACATGGGATAAACCGCTCTTTCGGTCCCTTGTCGATCACCGAAAATTACAACACTGCCCCGCCTCCCAATGACGAAACGATGAATCACCTGCTTTCTTTCAGGCTGAACACACCGGTTTACGGAAACTTTTCGTCTTCGATCAATTACCAGTACCGCCGGTTAATGCGGCAATGGACGGCCTCTACAGGCATGCAGAGCGAAAAAAACGGGCGTCCCGGTTTTTCTCTGGAAGGAAACATAAACTATCTGGAAAAGACCGAAAAAGTACGGGACTGGATGCCCAACTATGCAGAAACCTGGGCTCAAAGCTGGACTGCTATGGTTCCGGACAGCGGTTCAGGTTCTGCGGAAAGCCCCATACAAAACCGGGATATGCGCGGGCGGGTTAATTTTAATCTTGACTATTCGCCGGTAGGAGCGGAGCTTTCTTTTGAAGGAAACAGCGCAGCTTCGATTCCTTTTGAATATACGCGATCCGGTTCCATCGCACGAATCGAAGCGCCGTTCGGTTTGGGCAGAATAAAGGGCCGGCTTCGTTCACAGCGCAATATTTCCCAAACCCTGAACGTCGCCGGTGTTACACTTGGCGATGACCTGGTTCATTACGGACAAGGCTTTTCCGAAACTTCCCGGCTCTGGCAAACAGTTCCGCTATACGCCCTTTTTGATCCCCGGCTTAATTCCTCTATGGAAAACTCCCGGTCAAACTTCATCAGCAGCGGCTTTAGACCGGAAAACATCCGTTTTCATGAATTGCTGGCGCTTAACCTTGTTTTTCCCGAACGATACGATGTTTATTCCCTTATCGTTCCGGTCAGCCATTTTACCCAATTTGACAGAACTATGGAACAGCGCATGGATACGCTGCTTGATGTATTTACGATCAGTTCCGGTTTTGGGTTTTCTTCGATCAACCTTTTCGGTGCAATGGGTACAAAGCCGGTATTTAATTTTTACCGGAATGACGAGCTGCGCCATTCAATAACCGGAATCGTTTCTTTTCCGCGCAATGAAGATCCATTATGGAGAGTACAGGCTGAGCAAAATCTAAGATTATTCGGCTTTAACGGAGCTGAACTGGATTTAAAAAACACATATACCATTATCCACAGCATCAGGACAGGATGGATAGACAGTTTTATGCTTTTATGGACAGTGCCCAGAGAAAACACCCTCCTTTCGTCACTGTACAATTCTGGCATGAAAAGATTGATTGGGAAGGATAATTTTCCATCTCTGTCTGAATTGGCATCAAGCGAACACGAACGGCTTATCAGGGAATCTTTGGAACTGGTACTGGATTATTCGGATGAATACGGCGCTTTTTCCCTGTTTCTGGGCCATGAATCGGTTGTCAGAATAATCGGAAGACTTACACTTACGGGTTTTGCCAAGCTTGGCATTCAAAGGAATGAAAGATATGATACGACCAGCTTGCTGCTCAGCTTCGGAACCACTTTAAGCATCAGTTTTTAATTGTTCAACAGCTTTTTCTATTTCCTCTTTTTTTTCTTCGCTCAATGTGCCGTTTTCCAAAACCTTACGGTATTCTTCCAGGGCTTTTGCAGGCAAGCCAACTTCCGCAAGATATGCCGCATATTCGGCGCGTACCAGCGGATTGTCCTGTTTCAGAAGGCTGTTGTTATAGGCATCTGCGGCTTCTGCTTTGCCTTGCCGTCTCCGGGATCGGGCCAGAACAAGCAGCGCTTCCGGACTTTCGGTATTGTTGAATTTAACAAGTATTCTTTCGGCTTCTTCAGCTTCTCCCAGCGCCATTAAAACAAGAGCATAGTTGTAGCCTTCGTCATAACTTTCCGGCACAAGATCCAGAATTATCCTGTAATAGGAAACTGCCTTTTCCGGTTTTTCCAGTTTAATATACGTATAGGCTGCAGCTCTGAGGGCAGCTATGTTTTCTCCGTCCGCTTTAATAACGTGTTCAAAATATTCCGCAGCGGCTCTGTAACGGCCTGTTTCATAGGCAATACGGCCCAGATTATATTCGCAAGCCATTTTTGTAGATTTATTGAATTTTGCCTTGTTAAACCAGGTTTCCGCTTCGATGTATTTTTTTAATTCCAGATATGCATCACCAATGGCATAGTATTCTTCCGCTTTTGCATCAGAAGTAATACAGGATAAAAAGGATAATGCAACCGGTAAAAGAAGCAACAATAATCCCGCTAAAGCACAATACTTCTTTATTTTTAATATATTGCGTATTGCCATTTTTTCAGGTTCTTAAAACAGTATCTTCAATTTCACGAAGCTGTTCCCTGTACAACCGGGCAATATTTGCACCGTAATCCGCAATAAGCTGGATAATATCACGCGGCTGTTCAGGCTGGTCTCTTCCGTTAATACGGTCTCCCGCATCGCCAAGACCGGGCAAAATATAAGCCAGTTCATTCAGTACAGGGTCCATCCACAGTGTATAGACAGTACAATGTTCCAGCGCACGAACTACACGGAGCGCACCCTTTAAGGCGGCGATTACATTAACAAAACTGACGGATCGCGGTTTAATGCCTTCTCCCAAAAGGTACTTTACAACCGTTACAAGGCTTCCGCCTGTTGCATTCATTGGATCGGCAAAAATCAAATCTTTATCGTTCAGTAATTCCAGATTAAAATACGATTTATCCAAATCCAGAATATACTCCATATCGTTTTCGTGCTTTGAGTCATCACGGGTGATTTTAAACAGTGCAAAAGGAGTAACGTAGCCGTGCGAAGAATATTCTTCNATTTCCTTGGAAAAAATCATNGAAGGAAGCAATGCTCCCCGTAACATAACGCACATAACGGTGTTTTCGATTTTTTCGTCTACATTGTTTATCTTATGAACAGCAAAATTCTGCACGGGCACATTTACCGGAGTTTGTATAAACAGGTAGTTTTTGTTGGATGCAGGCATAACTCCGTAGGCCAGCTTAAAAAGCATCTCATAAGCCCGTTGTATGTAATAAACAAATTCTTCGTTTTCTGTACGGTAATCCCTGAGTTTGGCTATAACCCTGGATGCTTCGCTGTGGCTTTCCTGGGGAGTAAGAAAAGAATAAACCCGGAGTCCCTGTTCATCCCTGCACAGTTCCTGCATTGTCGTTCCCATTTCGTTGTAGAGTCTGATAAGGTTATCTTCTTCGCGCTTTTGTTCGGTTACAAGCCGGGTTGTGGAAAGAATATTAAAACATGCAAGAGCTTCCCGGTAAAGACTGTCCATGCGTGAAAGATTTTTCTTGTCTGATTCTGTAAGAAAACCGTCAAGGTCTTCCGCTTTTAGTACAATTTTATTCATAGATGAATTTATTGTACTCATGTGCGGCTAATACTGCAATACGTCAGCGTTCGGGTACGGAGTCCAGACGCGGATTGTTCAGCTGAGAAACCGCCCTGCCCCTTAATTCTCCGCTTGCGTTATCCCGGAGAAAAGTCCAGAGTTCCCTGGCGGCGCCCCGGCGGTTTACGGCATAAAGTGAATTGCCAAGATAATATACGGTCTTAAAGTATTCAATCTCTTCCAGGTAGGCAAGGAGATCCCGTCTCCGCCCTATGTCGTTCATAAGACCGGAAAGGCTTGTAAACGTATAATCGTATTGGGCGTGGAGAAGCGCATCAATAATAACTGAATTCTGAATCAAGAACGCAAACAGCAGGTTTTCTACAGCCCGCTCGTGCCTGCCGCTGTTGTAATAATAAAACCCCATTGTTCTGTGGGCTTTTTCCACATACGGTTCGTTGTGCCGGAAAAGAAGCAAAAACCTGTTTACCCCATTGGTTTCCAGACTCTTTAACAAATTGGACCGGGTAAAGGATTCCCGGCTCCACAAGGTATCTGTTTTAAGAACATCATCCAGGACTTTGGCCATTTCCGTATATTCACGGCGCAGCTGCCGGATTCCTGCAATTTTGTACAGTATCTCCCTGCCGAATTCCGGGTTTTCCAGCTGCGTTCTCTGGTCGTAAGCCTTTTGGTATTGACTAAGGGCTATGCTGAATTCCCCTTCCACCCGGTATACTTCTCCCAGCCAGAATTCAGCTTCGGGGTAGTTTTTAAGGCGGCCCAGTTCGGTTAAAGCGGCATTTGAAGAATTGTTAAGCCTTGCTTTTGGCACACGGTAATAGAGCTCTTTAAGGGCGTCCGCAGCGTCTACACGGAATTCCCTTTCTATGTATTTTTCCAAAAGGCCCAGGTCATCCCTAAGCCCCCGTACCGCATGGAGAGAAAGAACAGTAATAAGATCCCGTTCCATTTTGGCATAGTAGGTTTTTCTGCTTTCCCGGGCATCTTCAAAATGGCGCAGGGCATCGCCGTAAGCGCCGTTCCTGAAATACCGTTTCCCTTCTTCCAGGGTAATCCACCAGGGATCGTTCCTCCGCTGCTGGGCGGCAGCAAACGCCGGAAAAAGAACAAACAGACCCAGCAGAACAGCTAAATAACGAAGGGTTAATCGAAAGACAGAAATTTGAAAGGCGGAATCCGGTTTCCTGTTCATAGCTTTACATTATAAGTATCGGTATATTTAGCATTTCCTTCAATCATTCATATTTCCCCTACCCTTGACATCGTCTTAAAGTAGGTATGATAATCCCTGTTGTGCAGGAAAAGCTGTCTTCCCGTGAACAGGAAATTTTCGACTTGCTGCTTAAGGGCAGTTCGCCTAAAGAGATAGCCTTTAAGCTTAATATTGGGTATTCTACGGTCGATTACCACCGGTCTAATTTATACAGCAAGCTGGGTATCCACAGTATTCAGGAGCTTCTTGCCACATACGGGAAAGACGGCGCCGTAAATGCTGCCGGGCCGGAGGCTGCGCCCGTTGAGGACAGGGTCAGGAAACATAGGCGGTTCCGGGTGCTGCTTTTTGCCGGAATAGCGTTTCTTGGCGTGTTAATGTTTTGTGCGGGGTACTTTTTTGCCAAGCCATCATCGACAATACAATTTGACAGTAAGCCGTTTGCCGTTACGCTTGGCAACAATGAGCCGCATGGATGGCATACTCACTTTGTTCCGTCTGCGATTCGTAATACCAGAATAACAGCGGGAGAGATCTATACCTTTACGTATTCTTTTTCGTCAGATGTGGACTTTGGCTATGTAATGGTCTTTTTTATTGATATTACATTACATGACGCGGACGGCCTTGGAACGCATGCTTTTCTGAGTTCCACCAGAAGAATTGTGTCGAATGTTAAGGCGAATACCGAATACAGCGGTGAGGTAACCTTGATTATTAACCAATCCGCAAGCAGTGAAGATCCCAGTGCGAACCTGCTGGAAATAAGCGTGCTGCCCTTTGAGCCGGATCACAAACCGCCGACCCTGGCGTTTACCCGGTTTGAAATAAGTAAAACCCACTAATTACGGAGCGTTGTATGAAGAAAAACCTGTTTTCCGGTATCCTGCCGCTTATTCTGACTTTAATGCCGGCGGCGTGCGGAACGTCTGCTGACGACAGTCGGTTTAAGCCGCGGTATTTGGTTCCCGATGATTACATGGCCGATCCGGCAGCCCGTGTCTTTAACGGAAGGCTGTATGTGTATCCCTCCCACGACAGGGACACAGACGGTTATCTGGGCAACAAGGATAACGGCGGCGAATACGATATGGTCGATTACCATGTGTTTTCGCTGGACGATGTTGCACACGGAGACGTAA
>JGI24704J35079_10000114_pt1 | contig 39964 bp, 35 predicted proteins | sample TergutNt197P3_FD_35079 | JGI IMG/M metagenome (IMG submission 35079)
TACGCCAAGCAACCCTCCCCAGACGATGCCATTGAAAAGGGCAACACCGAGTTCCTTTTTCATCAGCCGCTTCAACGCGCTTTGTTCGACCTGGCCGACGGCGATGGCGCGCACGATCATGGTGATGGTCTGGTTGCCAGAGTTGCCGCCGATGCCTGCGACGATGGGCATCAGTGCAGCCAGCGCCACGAGTTTTTCAATCGAGCCCTCGAAAGCGCCGATGACCCGGGAGGCAATGAACGCCGTTACCAGATTGATTGCCAGCCAGGCCCAGCGGTTCTTTACCGAGTCCCATACCGAGGCGAAAACGTCTTCTTCTTCGCGCAAACCGGCCTGGTTGAGAATCTCGGCCTCAGATTCCTCGCGGATAAAGTCGACCACGTCGGCCACGGTGAGCCGGCCGATGAGTTTGCTGGAGCGGTCAACCACCGGCGCGGAAACGAGGTCGTAGCGCTCGAACGCCTGTACTGCGTCGCTGGCATCGTCATTTGGTGAAAAGGTGACTTTCGGTTCTCGCCACATTACTTCCGAGACTTCTGTGTCCGGGTCGCTGATGAGTAGCGTTTCCAGGGTGAGGATGCCGACCAGGTGTTCCTCGCGGTCGATCACGAAAAGCTTGTCGGTATGATCCGGTAACTCATCGAAAAGACGCAGGTAGCGCAGCACCACTTCGAGGCTCACGTCCTCCCGTACCGTTACGAGGTCGAAATCCATCAGCGCGCCGACCGATCCCTCGTCGTAGGACATCGCCGCGCGCAATTGCTCGCGCTCATCGCTGGAGAGCGCCTTGAAAACGTCCTCAATGACTTCCGGGGGTAAATCGGGCGCGAGGTCGGCGAGTTCATCCGCGTCCAGTGTTTCGGCAGCCGCTTTCAATTCGTGCGGCGCCATGATCTCGATCAGAGATTCGCGGACGGCATCGGAGACTTCGAGCAGGATATCGCCGTCGCGGTCGGCCTTGACCAGGTTCCAGACGGTGCGCCGCTCTTCGAGCGGCAGGGCTTCGAGGATATAGGCAATGTCTGCCGGGTGCAGCGCGTCGAGTTGCGCCCGCAGTTCGGCGGCGTGTTCCGGCGTGGGAAGGACGAGGGCGGGGATATCAGAATCGGAATCGCCCGCGCCAACGGATTCTTCCACCGCGCGCGAATGCGCCAGCATCAACTGCACTCTGTGCAGGTGTTGCTGAAGCTCGTCAGGGTGCATGCCCACGTCTTCGTCAGGGTGGAACGGTTCGTCGGCGTGCGTGTATTCTTTCAGAGTCATCGCGCGAGGCTGGTTGGGGGTGAACGCAACCGGAGGCGATCAAAGCCGCCGGGCGGTTCCGTGCGAGGGGACGGAACGCGCGGGGCGGATTCTACTCTTTCCTCTCGGGGCGGGAGGATTGTGTCCGAAGAAAATAGGACGAGGGCAGGGCGGTTTGCGGGAAATTCTTTAAGCTACGATGGCCAGGCGTGTAGTGTTCTCTTCGCTTTCAGCTACGGCAGAATCCAAGGCGCGCCGGATGCCGTCCTGCAACTTCGTGAGTTCTTCCATTAGCGCTTCGGAGGATTGTTCGGCTTGTTTCAATTCTTCGACCCGGTTTTCGAGGGTGTCGGTCGCCTGATGGATGCGGCGGACGCTCTCCAGCCGACGTTTGAGTTGTAACTGGTATTCCCGTACCTGGATTTCAAGCGGAGCCATTACTGCCCGCAGCCATTGTTCGACGTCGTGATTGACAACCTCGAAAATGCGGCGTACCTGAACTGCTGCCGTTTCAAAAAACTTTTTCATCAGTACGTGTTTTTCGGTCGTCACCAGCATCAGGGGAGTGCCGAGGTGGCGATGGCAAACGCTTTCCAGGTGGTTGAGTTCCGCTTCGCAACGCTGCACCGAGAATTTTTCGGGCGGGGTGAGCTTGAGCCCGTGTTCGACGCTGAAGCGCTTGTACATGGCGTCGAGCATGCGGTATATCTCGGAGATGTCCGATTCGGCCTCGCTGATATGGGCGCGCATGCGCTGGAAGAAATCCTTCATCCGCTCGCGCAGCCCCAGTGAAAAGCGCGATTCGAGCATGGCATCGCGGGTTTTGCGGGTTTCGGTTCGCAAGGTGTCCATTCCCANGTGCGAGAGCAACCGGTTGGAGAGCCCGGTAAAGACCGAACGCACGGCGTAATATTTTTTGAGCCCCTGCTCAAATTCGTCCTTCTCGACACGGATTTTGTACATCATGTATTCGACGACGCCGCGATTCTTGCCGTGCAGGCTGTCCAGTTCCTGAAGTTGCCCCTTTATCCCGGCAAGCCGCGCCTGGAGCAGTACTTCGGCCTGATGAATCAGGTCACGGGTCTCCCCCAGGGTGTTGTCGCGGACGATTTCCTGCTTGGAAGGCAGCAGGTCTTCCGACAGCACCCGCTCCAGAACCAGTAGCCGGCTTTTTTCGAGCAGTTCCCGGTCACTATTGACGCGGGCGACCAGCCCTTTTTGCGCTGAAACCGGGAAAATCGAATCCGTGCCGATTTCGAGCGTTTCACTGACTGACTTCACCTGCCGGTCGATTTCGCTGTTAATGCTGGCCTCGTCGCGCAAACCGTCCCATAGCCCGTCGATTTTGTTGAGCACGACCAGGCGACCTTTTTCCCGTGCGCCGGTGCTGACGAAATCGCGCCATACCGTCATGTCGCTTAAGGTTACGCCCGTATCGGCGGCGAGGATGAACAGCACGGCGTGGGCGTTGGGCAGCAAGGAGAGCGTCAGTTCCGGTTCTGCACCAATCGCGTTGAGTCCTGGGGTGTCGAGCACGACCAGTCCCTGTTCGAGCAGCGGGTGTGGGAACTGGATCACGGCATGGCGCCATTTAGGCACTTCGACCAGGCCATCGGCTCCGGGTTTGAGCCCCGTCTCGCCATTCGGGTCGATCTTGAAGCCAAGGTTGACCGCGTCTTCTTCCGTCACCCTGCACACTTCGCTGACCCGCGCCAGTGTCGCCTGGAGTTTGGCGCTTGATTCAGTGTCGAGCGGCTCCACCGACCAGCATTCCGGCAGCAGCTTGAGCTCGCTGACCGGCTCCGCGCGTGCGCGCGTCTCAATCGGCAGCAGACGCAATTCCGGCGTGGAGTTCGGCGTCCAGTGCAATTCCGTAGGGCACATCGTTGTGCGCCCTGCGCTCGAAGGCAGGATGCGACCACCGTGCTCGGCGAAAAAAATCGCATTGATCAGTTCGGATTTGCCGCGTGAGAATTCAGCGACGAACGCGACAGTAAGCTTGTCGGCGCGCAGGCGCTCGATCAGGTATTGCAGGCGCTGATCGGCTTGTGCATCGCTGACATCGTTTATATTCAGCCAGTTACGTAGCTTCAGCACCGCATCGATCGTCTCGTTGCGCCAACGGCTATAAGCTGAAAACTGTTCGGCCAGTGTCATGTCGGTTCATCCGTTGCCCGGCTTTTCCGGGTAGTTCAGTATACTAACTGTAAGTCTAGCGCCTAGCATAAATTAACGCTATTGCCATTACATTGCATTGGCGCGCGGACACGGACAATATCCCATTTTAAAAACAGGGCTCCTGTCGCCAGTAGCACAATCTTGTCTTTCTGGTAGACTACAACGGTTTTTTACACCTGAATGGTAAGGAGTTGGTTCATGAGCGATATTGAACAACGCGTCAAGAAGATCGTAGCCGAGCAACTTGGCGTCGCTGAAACGGAAATCAAGAACGAGTCTTCGTTCGTGGATGATCTGGGCGCGGATTCGCTGGATACCGTAGAGCTGGTCATGGCTCTGGAAGAGGAATTCGAGTGCGAGATTCCGGATGAGGAAGCCGAGAAGATCACCACCGTTCAGCAGGCGATCGACTACGTCAACGCCCACCTCAAGAAATAACTTCTATCGTTTTTTCGGCTCTTCAGCAGTTGCTTACCGCAATCGCTGAAGGGTTTGTGCTTTTCTCCGCCGGTTTTTTCGGAGCGTATTGTGTCACGTCGCAGAGTCGTCGTAACTGGTCTGGGTGCCGTCTCGCCAGTGGGTAACACTGTTTCAGAGGCTTGGGAAAATGCGCTTGCGGGCAGGAGCGGGATCGGTCTGATTACCCGTTTCGATGCGAGCGCGTTCGCGTGCCGTGTGGCGGGTGAGGTCAGGAACTTCACTGCGGCTGATTGGATACCGCCGAAGGACGCGCGGCGGATGGATGCCTTCATCCAGTACGGTATCGCGTCGGGCATCCAGGCGTTTCGTGATTCCGGTCTCGATGTCACCGAAGCCAACGCTGAACGCATCGGCGTGAACATCGGTTCCGGCATGGGCGGCTTGCCACTGATCGAGTTTGCACACAGCGATTATCTTGCCGGAGGGCCGCGCAAGGTTTCGCCGTTTTTCGTTCCCGGGTCCATCATCAATATGACTTCCGGGAACCTGTCGATCATGTTCGGCTTGAAAGGGCCGAATCTCGCTATGGTGACGGCGTGCACCTCTGGTTTGCATGCCATAGGCATCAGTGCGCGCACAATTGCTTATGGAGACGCAGATGCCATGCTCTGTGGTGGTTCGGAATCCACGGTGACGCCTTTGGCGCTTGGAGGGTTCGGTTCGGCAAAGGCGCTTTCGACCCGCAACGACGATCCTGCTACCGCCAGTCGGCCCTGGGATCGTGACCGCGATGGTTTCGTGATCGGGGAAGGGGCCGGTGTGCTGGTGCTTGAAGAGTACGAGCATGCCAGACGGCGCGGGGCAAAGATATACGCTGAGGTGGTTGGTTTTGGCATGAGCGGCGACGCCCATCACATCACCGCGCCGGATACCGACGGTCCGCGCCGCAGCATGATTAACGCGCTTAAGGATGCCGGAGTCAATCCAGACCAGGTGCAATACCTGAACGCGCATGGCACGTCGACTCCGTTGGGCGACAAGAACGAAACCGACGCGATCAAGCTCGCTTTCGGGGTCGATAATGCTGCCAAGCTGGTGATCAATTCCACCAAATCGATGACCGGGCATTTGCTCGGTGGCGCAGGCGGGCTCGAGTCGGTATTTACCGTGCTCGCCGTTTATCACCAGGTTTCCCCGCCGACAATCAACATCTTCGATCAGGACCCGGAGTGCGATCTCGATTACTGCGCCAATATCGCGCGTGAGATGAAGATCGACGTTGCCCTGAAGAATAACTTTGGCTTTGGCGGTACGAACGGAACTTTGGTGTTCCGCCGCGTCTGACATTTCCGATGCCACCGCATCCGCTCACGGTACGGCTCAGGCCAAGCCCAATACTGCTGGCGGTGGTTCTGGCTGCTCATCTTGTCGGAGCCGTGGCGCTCTTCCTCATGAGTCTGCCGCTTAAAGCAACGATTCCGCTCGTGCTGTTGCTGCTCGTCTCCGCTGTTCAATCGGTACGGGCGCAGGCGCGCAAGCGCGGGCTGTCGCTCGTGCTGGCCGCCGATGGGGCTTTGCGGATATGCCGGGAAGGCGGTGATGACGGTGCTTGGGGCAGGGTGTTGCCCGGTGCGGTGCTGTTTCCCGCCGTGTCGTGGTTGTCGTTAGCCTGGACGGCGCGGGGCGGCCGCCCTGAACGGATGCGTTTAATGCTGATAGCATCAGAAGTGATCGAAGAAAACTGCGGCGGAAATGCCCAATGGCGGCGGCTGCGTACTTGGTTGCGTTACCGTGCGTTGGATTCCGATCCGGAAGCGTTCAGCCCGGTGGACGTGGCTTGAATCGCGGCGGGCGCAGCACGGTATCGCGGGCGCGCGGCAGGGTATCGGGGTAGTCGCGCGAAGTGTGCAGCCCCCGGCTTTCGCGCCGCAGCAACGCGCAGCGCACGATCAAACCGGCGGTAACGACGAGATTGCGAAGTTCGATGAGGTCGTTGGTGACGCGGAAGTTCGAGTAAAACTCGTCGATTTCACGCGCGAGAAGCCGGATGCGGTGACGGGCGCGTTGCAGCCGCTTGTTGGTGCGTACGATACCGACATAATCCCACATCGCCTGGCGCAATTCCGCCCAGTTATGGGTAATGACGACTTCTTCGTCGGCGTCGGCCACGCGGCTCTCGTCCCAGGCAGGCAGGGTGGGGATTGCGCTGTCTGGGCGGGCGAGGATGTCCTGCGCTGCCGCGCCGCCGAAAACCAGGCATTCGAGCAAGGAGTTAGACGCCAGCCGGTTTGCGCCATGCAGGCCGGTTCCCGCCGTTTCTCCGACCGCGTAGAGATTGGGCACGTCGGTACGCGCGGCAAGGTCGGTGACGATGCCGCCGCAGGAATAATGCGCCGCCGGTACGACCGGGATGGGCTCCCGGGTGATGTCGATGCCCAGTTCCAGGCAGCGCGCGTGGATATTGGGGAAGTGGCCGCGCAGCCAGTCCGCCGGTTTGTGGGTGATGTCGAGATACACGCAATCGAGGCCGTATTTTTTCATCTCGAAATCAATGGCACGGGCAACGATGTCCCTTGGGGCGAGTTCGGCGCGCTTATCGTGCACGGGCATGAAACGGGTTCCGTCGGGGCGCTTGAGCAAACCGCCTTCGCCCCGTACCGCTTCGGAAATCAGGAAGGACTTGGCTTGTGGGTGATAAAGGCAGGTGGGGTGGAACTGGATGAATTCCATGTTTCGTACCCGACAGCCTGCCCGCCAGGCCATTGCCACGCCATCGCCGGTGGCGACGTCCGGGTTGGTGGTGTAGAGGTAAACCTTGCCCGTGCCGCCGGTGGCCAGTACCGTGCTGCGCGCGGCGAAGGTGACGACGCGGTCATTCCTGATGTCGAGCACGTAAGCGCCGACGCAACCGAGGCCGGGTTTGCCGACCCGCTCGCCGTGGATGAGGTCGATGGCGATGTGATATTCGTGGATGTCGATGTTCGGGTGCGCGAGCACCGCTTCGCTCAGGGTTGTCTGTACTGCTGCGCCGGTGGCGTCCGCCGCGTGGATGATACGCCGGTGGGAGTGCCCACCCTCACGAGTGAGATGGAACCCGAGTTCCGTATCCTCCCCACGGGTGAAAGGCACGCCGCGCCTGATGAGCCAGTCGATGGCTTCGCGGCCATGTTCGACCGTGTAGCGGGTGGCATCCGGGTCGCAAAGGCCGGCTCCGGCATCGAACGTGTCACGGATATGAGCTTCGATACTGTCGGCGGTGTCGAGCACCGCAGCGATGCCGCCTTGTGCCAGGGCGCTTGCGCTATCGACAAGCGTACGTTTAGTGACGAGCGCAACTTTCAGGCGGTCGGCAAGCAAAAGAGCCATCGACTGGCCTGCCGCACCGCTACCAAGAATCATGACGTCATACTGGCGTCGGCCTGTCACGGTAGTGCGTCTGAAAGAAATCGAAAAGAGAGCATAATATAACACGCGATAAACGCATCATTCTTGTAGATTCGTGGCATTTCGTATTGAACCAAGTCAGAACCGAACTGTCTATGCCGGCATAAGTCTGATAGCGGCTTGCTTTTACACTGTATCAGTTTTGTTTTTGATAGAGCGGGATAACAGGTACCAGATGAGTGATCGTGAAATTGACCAGCAATTGGTAGAGCGCGTTCAAGGTGGGGATAAACAGGCGTTTGGCCTATTAGTGTCGAAGTACCAGCGCAAACTCTACCGTTTGCTCGCACGCTTGGTGCGCGACCCTGCTGAAGTCGAAGATTTGACCCAGGAAACATTCATCAAGGCGTATCGCGCCTTGGGTGCGTTTCGCGGGGAGAGTGCTTTCTACACATGGCTCTATCGGATCGGTATCAATACCGCGAAAAATTATATTGCTGCTCAGACCCGCCGGGTGCCGGTTTTGGGTGGGATGGATACGGGTGAGATGGAAGGTGCGGCAGGTGCGGAGCGCCTGAGCGATTTGGATACGCCTGAACGGCAGTTAATGACGCGCCAGATTGCGCTGACGGTAGAGGAGGCTATGTCAGGTTTGCCTGACGAATTGCGTGAGGCCATCGCCCTGCGCGAACTGGAAGGGCTGAGTTATGAGGATATTGCCAATGTCATGAATTGTCCGGTCGGGACGGTACGGTCACGGATTTTCCGCGCGCGCGAGGCAATTGCCGCCCGCCTGCGGCCGCTTCTCGACACGCGCGCGGATGAACGTTGGTAAATGATGCAAAACACTCGAAGGGATGGAAGCTGAAATGAAAGAGAAACTTTCGGCGATGCTTGATGGCGAGGTTGACGACGCAACGGCTCGTGCGTTGTTCATCCGGCTCAAGCACGATAATGCGTTCCGCGACGAGTGGGACACGTATTGCATGCTGGGCGACCTTATCCGGGGCGATGCGTCGCCGGAACTGGAGGGTTTTACCGAGCGGGTGATGGCTCGGCTCGAAAATGAGCCTACCATCCTCGTTCCGTCCGGCAGGAAAAACAAGGACAAGGCTGTGCGTCATTCCTGGCGTCATCGCTTGTTGCCGTTGGTGGCCTCGGTAATGGGAGGGTTGGCGGTAGGAGTGGTCATGGCGGTGTTGTCCGATGATGCGCCTGCTCCGGTAGCGGCATCCGTCCAGAGCATCGAAACACCGGGAACAGTTCCTTCCACCCATTCCATCAGAGAAGGGGCGCGCCATGATTACCTGGTCGCGCATCAGGCATTGGCTGGCGGGCCGATACCGTCGGTTGTGCACTACGTGCGTACCGTATCGGTTCCGCCGGGAGAGTGAGGGCGATAATGACCGATACCAAACCGATGGGCGCGATAAGGAAGTGGCTTGTTGTCGGGCTGTGCTTACTGTGCGGCCCGTCTTTCGCCGATCAGCCCGCCGGTGGGCAGGTTGTAAAGGACGAACCAACGACACCCATATCCGGGCTGCCTGCGGCGGACCCGCTGGCCTGGCTCGACCGTATCAGCGGAGCCAGCCGACAACTGAATTATGTCGGAACCTTCAGTTATCAGACGGGGTGGCGCACCGAGACATCGCGCATCGCGCATCGCTATGCCAATGGTGTGGAAAGCGAACGTATGGAAGTGCTCGACGGTAGCCCCCGCGAAATTATCCGGCAAGGTAAGGAAATGCGTTGCGTGCTGCCCGCGCAACGTACTGTCATCATCGGTCAGGCCGGGAAGCGAGGCAATTTTCCGGGTCGTCTGCCGCACAGCCATGCCGAACTGACCGGCAATTACCATATCCGATTGGATGGGGTAGGGCGTATCGCCGGGCATGAAGCCCAGAAGCTGGTGCTCATGCCACGCGATGAACTGCGTTTCGGCCATGTGTTTTGGGTCGAACTGAAAACCGGCTTGCTCCTCAAGTCGCAGATGCTCGACCCCAAGGGGGAAGTGGTCGAACAATTTGCCTTTAGCAACGTGCACATCGGCGGCAAGGTTGGCGACGAGTTGCTTGCGCCCCGTGTGAAGGTCGACGCGGACTGGCGCACGGTCGATGTCGGGGGGGACGACGAGGCGCAGTTCAAGAGCCAATGGGCGCTCAGGGAGCCTTTGCCCGGTTTTTCGCTGATGACGATGATGCGCCATCGCAATGGGGGGGCCTTGCAAATGGTGTTCAGCGATGGCCTCGCTGCGATTTCGATCTTCATCGAACCGGCAGAAGCGGGAGTCGAGGCGCGCGGGGCTTATCCCGGAGGCGGTGCAGTCAATGTTTTCGAGCGTGTCGCGGGTGGCCACCGGATCACGGTGCTGGGCGAAGTGCCGGCGCCTCTCGTGCAACGGGCGGCTGAAGCCGTCGAGGTGCTCAAGTGATCGAAACCAGGGCGGTCGTCGTGCGCGCAGGGGAAGGCAAAGTATGGGTTCGTCTGCTCGAACAAACGAGCGGTTGCGGGCGTTGCAATGAACCGGGCGGCTGCCACGCGCCCCGTTTGGCGGAAATGTTCCGGGGCAGTGAGAGGACTTTTGCGGTTGACGACCCGTTTGGCTTGCGCGTGGATGAGCGGGTCAGGCTCGTGGTCGACGATGGCGTGCCGCTGCGGGCGGCGTTGGCAAGCTATGGTTTGGGGACGGTGCTGGTTCTGGCCGGGGCTGCGCTCGGTGTCTGGCTGGCTCCGGTGGAGCGGGTCGATCTGGCAGCGGCCACGGGGTTGGTGATCGGAATTGCCGCGACGGTCATCATTTTGTTCATTCGCGCGCGGCGGCATGATGCGTCTGCCCGGCGGCTGCGCGTCGAGCGGGATGGCGAAGGTATTGCTGCCGGGTGCGTGGGCATGGGGCAGGGCGCGTGAGCGCGCGTGCGCGTACCTTCACGGTTCTGAGTCGGCAGTGGTGCCATCTCTGTCATGAACTGGTCGATGCTCTGGAACCGATTGCGCGGCGTTACGGCTGGCGGGTCGAGCTTGTCGATATTGAACGGGAACCGGAATTGGAAGCGCGTTGGGATGAACTGATTCCCGTTGTGCTCGTGGACGGCGTGGAAATTTGCCATCACCGGCTCGACATGGATGCTGTACACGCATTTTGTGGGGCTTTTCCTATAGACTCCTAAAGTTTTGCTAAATAGCCTTCGCCCTTTCGGTTTTTCCAAAGTGGCGTGGCAGGTTCCTATTCGCGTGCTACAACCTTCCATATCTGTCCTGTACGATGCGTCACATCCGTAATTTCTCCATCATCGCCCACATCGACCACGGTAAATCCACACTCGCCGACCGGATAATCCATCTTTGCGGGGGGCTGTCGGCGCGCGAAATGGAAGAGCAGGTGCTCGATTCGATGGACATCGAGCGCGAGCGCGGCATCACCATCAAGGCGCAGACGGCGGTGCTGCAATACAAGGCCCGCGACGGGCAGACCTACAACCTCAACCTGATCGACACGCCGGGGCACGTCGACTTCTCTTACGAAGTCAGCCGTTCGCTGTCGGCTTGCGAAGGGGCGCTGCTGGTGGTGGATGCTTCCCAGGGCGTGGAGGCGCAGACGGTGGCGAACTGCTACACCGCGCTTGAGCTGGACGTGGAAGTCGTGCCGGTACTCAATAAGATCGACCTGCCGGCGGCCAACCCCGACAACGCGCGGGAAGAGATCGAGGATGTCATCGGCGTCGATGCCTCGGAGGCCATCGAGTGCTCGGCCAAGACCGGCCAGGGCGTCGAAGACGTGCTCGAAGCCATCATCGCCCGCATCCCACCGCCAGAGGGAAACCCCGACGAGCCGCTGAAAGCCCTGATTATCGACTCCTGGTTTGATAACTACGTCGGTGTGGTCATGCTGGTCAGGGTGGTCGATGGTGTGCTGCGGGTGAAGGATCGCATCCTGCTGATGTCGACCGGCGCGCAATACCCGTGCGATCAAGTGGGCGTCTTCACCCCGCGCTCGGTCGAACGGGAACAACTCTCCGCCGGTGAAGTGGGTTTCGTCATCGCAGGCATCAAGGAACTGGAAGCCGCGCGGGTGGGCGATACGCTGACGCTGGCGGCTCGGCCGGCGGCAGACCCTCTGCCCGGATTCAAGGAAATCAAGCCGCAGGTTTTCGCCGGCCTGTATCCAGTGGAATCCTCCGAGTACGACCAACTGCGCGATTCCCTCGAAAAATTGCACCTCAACGATGCCTCGCTGCATTTTGAGCCGGAGGTTTCACAGGCATTGGGGTTTGGTTTCCGTTGCGGTTTCCTTGGGCTGCTGCACATGGACATCGTGCAGGAACGGCTGGAGCGGGAATTCGATATGGACCTCATCACCACCTCGCCGACGGTGGTCTATGAGGTCGTACTCAACAACGGCGAGGTCATCCACGTCGAGAATCCATCCAAACTGCCCGAACCCGGCAAGTATCAGGACATCCGGGAACCGATCATTACCGTGACGATTTTCATGCCGCAGGAGTTCGTCGGCCCCGTTCTTACGCTGTGCAACCAGAAGCGCGGCGCGCAAGTGGATATGCGCTACCACGGCCGCCAGGTGCAACTCGTCTACGAGTTGCCGATGAGCGAAGTCGTCATGGATTTCTTCGACAAACTGAAATCGGTGTCGCGCGGCTACGCTTCGCTGGACTACGAATTCAAGGAATACCGTTCGGCGGACCTCGTCAAACTCGATATGATGGTGGCGGGCGAAAAAGTCGACGCGCTCTCGGTGATCGTCCACCGCTCCAGCGCCCAGTATCGCGGGCGGGAACTGGCCGCCCGGTTGCGAAAGCTGATTCCGCGCCAGATGTTCGATGTTGCCGTACAGGCGGCTATCGGGACTCATATCATCTCCCGCGAAACCATCAAGGCACTACGCAAGAACGTGCTCGCGAAGTGTTACGGCGGCGACATCACCCGCAAGAAAAAACTGCTCGAAAAGCAGAAAGAAGGTAAAAAACGCATGAAGCAGGTCGGCAATGTTGAAATTCCGCAAGAGGCTTTCCTTGCCGTGCTGAGAACCGATGAGGGGAAATGAGACGCGCCTTCCCGCGCTTCGCCCCTTGTCACTGAATGATTGGAGACGATGTGGATTTATCCAGTGTTGATTTTGCCCTGATCCTGTTTGTTCTGACCCTCGTCACCGGCTTCTTGTGGTGCCTGGATCGCTTCTACGCTCGCCCGCGCCGCGCGCCCGACGAGCCTTCGCCCGGGTGGGTGGAATGGGGGGCTGCCTTTTTCCCGGTGGTGCTGATCGTTTTCGGCTTGCGTTCCTTTATCGTCGAACCCTACAAAATTCCTTCCGGCTCGATGATGCCGACTCTGCTGGAAGGCGATTTCATCGCGGTCAATAAATTTACCTATGGCATCCGGCTGCCGGTCATCAACACCAAGATCATCGACGTCAATGCGCCTAAGCGCGGTGAAGTCATGGTTTTCCGCTATCCCCCCGACCCGTCGAAGAACTATATCAAGCGGGTGGTGGGGCTGCCGGGCGATAAGGTCGAGTACACCGAAAAAAGCCTGACGATCAACGGCGAGAAGGTGGAGATGGCGGAGTCCGGCAAATACCTTCATGCCGACCGCCTTTACCATTCGCCGAAATACACCGAAAAGCTCGGCGGGATTGAACACGACATCCTGATCGAGCAGCAAGCGCCCACTTTCGTGCACGACGCGATGAATTATCCATTCCGGGAAAATTGCACTTATACCGAAAGCGGCTTCAGTTGTATCGTCCCCGCAGGGCATTATTGGGTCATGGGCGATAATCGTGACAATAGTGCCGACAGCCGGGTGTGGGGGTTCGTTCCGGACAAGAACATCGTCGGGCGGGCATTCTTCATCTGGCTCAATTTCAACGATCCGGGGCGCATTGGCAGCTTCCGGTGATATTGATGTGGGAGGATGCAATGTTATTCCGTCAGCGTGGTATCAGCTTGATTGGCATGATTTTCGTAGGGCTCCTGCTTGCGGGCGCGCTGCTGGTTGGCTTCAGGATGATCGGGCCGTATAGGGAGTATTTTGCGCTCCAGCGCATCGTTGGGCTGGTGGCTGACGAAGGTAATAATGGCGCGTCCGAATCCGAGATGCGGAAAAGCTATGAGCGCCGCGCCCTGATCGACAGCATCGACGGAACGGTCAAATCGAGTGACCTTGTTTTCCGCAAGCAGGGCGGCAAGGTCGTGGTTGAGGTCGAATACACGCGCAAAGCCCCGCTCGTCAGTAATGTCAGCCTCTCGTTCGATTTCAAGGCTTCAAGCCAGCACAGCCGTAAATGACGGAATTTACCGACCGTTTGCAACGCAACCTCGGCCTTGTCTTTGCCGATCCGTCCCTGCTCGCGCAGGCGCTGACCCACCGCAGTTTCGGGCAACCCAACAACGAGCGGCTCGAGTTCCTCGGCGACAGCGTACTCAACTGCGCGATGTCGATGAAGCTGTTCAAACGTTTTCCCGGTTTGCAGGAAGGGGAACTGTCCAGGGTACGTGCCTCGCTGGTGTGCCAGGACGCGCTTGCCCGCGTAGCCGTCGGCCTCGATCTTGGCTCTTGCCTACGTATGGGAGAGGGCGAATTGCGCTCCGGCGGTTTTCGTCGCCCTTCCATATTGGCCGATGCGCTGGAAGCCCTCATCGCGGCGGTTTGCCTCGATGCCGGTTTCGAGGCGGCGCATGCGCTGGTCGACCGCCTGTTTGAGCCGCTGCTGGCAGAGGTCGATCCTGCCGCGTCGGGCAAAGACCCTAAGACTGCTCTCCAGGAATGGTTGCAGGGCCGCAAGATGGCCTTGCCGACGTACTCCATGATCCGCGTACTGGGCGAGGCGCACGCGCAGGAGTTTGAAGTGGCCTGCGAAGTGCCGAAATTCTCCTTGTGCACCGTTGGCCGTGGCAGCAGCCGACGTGCGGCGGAACAACGCTCGGCGGAACTGGCGCTTGCACAGTTAAAAAGTGAACGGCATGGGTGATTTTGCTCCCGGCTCCGAAGAGACGACCCGCCGCACCGGATTCGTGGCCATCGTGGGGCGTCCGAATGTCGGTAAGTCGACATTGCTCAACCGGCTGATCGGGCAAAAGATCAGCATCGTATCGAGCAAGGCGCAGACAACCCGCCATCGGGTGACGGGCATCCTGAGCGCCGGGAATGTCCAGTTCGTATTCGTCGATACGCCCGGTTTTCAGACACGGCGGGGCAATGCGCTCAACCGCGCGATGAATCGCGCGGTTTCCCAGGCGCTGGCCGGGGTCGACCTGGTTTTTTTCGTGATCGAGGCCGGACGGTTCAATGACGAGGATCGCGCGGCGCTCGACGCGATACCATTTGAAGCCAGTGTAGTGCTGGTCATCAACAAGATCGACCGGCTCGACGACAAAAGCCGTCTGCTGCCTTTCATCGACCAGATGCGGGGCTTGCGCGAATTCGCGGAGATCGTCCCAGTTTCGGCGGAGCATGGCCGACATTGCGATGTCCTAATCGAGGCGGCAGCGCCGCTCCTGCCGGAAGGCGACCCGATCTACGGCGCGGACGAAATCACCGACCGGAATGAGCGGTTTTTCGCCGCTGAATTTCTGCGCGAAAAACTTTTCCGGCTTCTTGGCGACGAATTGCCTTATGGGCTGACGGTCGAGATCGAAAAGTTTGAGACCGAAGGCTCGCTGCGCCGCATCCATGCTGCCGTGATCGTCGACAAACCCGCGCACAAGGGTATCGTCATCGGCAAGGGCGGCGAGAAGCTGAAACGGGTTGCGAGCCAGGCGCGCATCGAGATGGAAAAACTGTTTGACGGCAAAGTCTTTCTCGAAACCTGGGTCAAGGTCAGGAGCGGCTGGGCCGACAACGAACACGCACTCAAAAGCCTGGGGTACGAGTGAGCCTGAAGCAGCGCGTCACGCAACAGCCTGCCTGGGTACTGCATGCCTTTCCGTGGCGCGAAACCAGCCTGATCATCGAAGTTTTTACGCGCGATCATGGACGTATCGCCCTGGTTGCCAAGGGTGCGCGCCGTCCCATGTCGGAATTGCGCGGTGTGCTGATGGCATTTCAGCCGCTCTTGCTCGATTTTTCGGGCGGCGGCGAAGTCAAAACCCTGGCGCGTGGCGAATGGCGTGGCGCGCAGGCTCCGCTGTCGGGTCGTGCATTGCTTTGCGCCTACTACCTCAACGAGCTGCTTTTGAAACTGACCGCACGCGAAGACCCGCACCCGGCGCTCTTTGATGCCTATGAATCGGCCATTGGCGCGATGGGGCGGGGTGAAAACCTGCCGATGGTGCTGCGCCGTTTTGAATTGGCGCTGTTGCGCGAACTGGGCTATGGCGTGATGCTCGACTCCGACGGCAGCGGGCAGCCATTCCAACCCGGCGAGCCGTACATCTACATCACCGAGCGCGGCCCGTGGCTCTGCGCCTCGGAAGTCGCGCGGGAAGCCCCGGACGGTGTGCGCGTTGACGGCCAGACCCTCCTCGATCTGGCCGCAAACGATTTCAATCGCGCCGAGACCCTGCGTGAAGCCGGGCATCTGCTGCGAGCCCTCATCCATCATCACCTCGGCGGCCAGCCCTTGCAGTCTAGACGGGTACTCAATGAGTTGAGGAACTCGTTTTATTGATTTCTCTTGCGGGAGAGAGTTTCTATATGGAATAAACCATCAGAGCACATGCGCGCTGATGGACGGTTTCTGAAACGACGTAATAAAACTGTGAGGCGGCCATGAACGAGAAAATGCTGACTTTGCCTGACAACGCTATCAAATGGGATAGTGCCCCAGCCGGTAGTGTCTCAGTTTGAATTTCATGCGCTGTAGGGGCGGATGGTAATCCGCCCGCCATCGTAAATTTCCGCAGTCCGCTAACGGTTCGACGGGGCGATTGCCATCGCCCCCTACAGAAAATCGTCTCAAATATTCAAACTGAGGCACTGCCCAAAATAGGTTGAGCAGCGCCATCTTCGCCCAGATATGGCAGACTCGTCCCCTAAGTCTCTGCCAGGATGCCGATGCACATCAAAACCCATTTCCCCTGCACACACAACCGCGTTTTCGACACCGGGAGCGGCACTGCCGAGCGCAGCACCTGGATCGTTACGTGGATTACCGCCGTAACGATGGTGGTTGAGATTGCCGCTGGATGGTGGTTCAACTCGATGGCCCTGCTGGCCGACGGCTGGCACATGAGCTCGCACACCCTGGCAATCGGGCTGTCTGCCGTAGCCTATGCGGCAGCGAGACGTTACGCGGGGGACTCCCGGTTTGCGTTCGGCACTTGGAAAATCGAAGTCCTGAGCGGTTTCGCCAGCGCCATTTTCCTGCTCGGCATCGCCGCGATGATGGTGGTCGGTTCTACGGAGCGGATCATCTCGCCGCAACCCATCCATTACCGGGAAGCCATGCTGGTAGCCGTGCTTGGGCTGGCCGTCAACCTCGCCTGCGCGCTGATCCTCGCCCGCGCCCAGCACGGGCACGGGCACGCGCATAGCCACCACCACGCGCACGGCACGCACCACGATCTCAACATGAAATCGGCCTACATCCACGTCCTCACGGACGCGCTCACCTCGGTGCTGGCCATCATCGCACTGGCGGGCGGATGGCTGTGGGGGTGGAATTGGCTCGATCCGGTCATGGGCATCATTGGGGCAATACTGGTCGCAATCTGGGCAAAAGGACTCATCATCGAGACCGGAAAAGTGCTGCTGGACAGGGAAATGGACCACCCAATCGTCCACGAGATCATGGACTCCGTCGAAGCGGGCGACACACACATCAATGACCTGCATGTCTGGCGTGTCGGCAAAAACGCCTACTCCTGCGCCATTTCTGCAATCACCCATGACGCGGCGGTCACGCCTGCCGTCATCCGGGCGCGACTGGCAGCACACAGGGAAATCGTCCACTCGACGATCGAGCTATGCCCCTGCCCTCAGGGCCGCTCAAACAACGCTACCGACTCCACATGCGAGGTATGCGGGAACATGTTGGCAATGCCCGCGCCACGTAAAACATAGCCCTTTTCCCGCACCAGCACAGCGGCGTCCCTGGCGAGCGTAGCGGGATTGCACGACACGTAGACGATACGCGCGGGGGCGTGGCGCGGCTCAATGGCCTTGACCACGGCAATCGCGCCTTCGCGCGGAGGATCGAGCAACAACTTATCGAAAGCGCCCAGCGCGACAAAGCTATCCCCGGTCATCTCGAACAGGTCGGCCACATAAAACACCGCATTCAATCCGTTGGTTTGGGCATTCGCTGTCGCGCGCGCCACCATCGCCGCGCTCCCCTCCNCCCCCACCACCGTCGCGCCCCGGCGAGCGATGGGCAGGGTGAAATTGCCCAAGCCGCAAAACAAATCGCCAATCCGTTCCCCCGCTTGCGGGTCGAGCAACTGCATGGCGCGACGAACCAGCAAACGGTTGGTATGAACATTGACCTGCGTAAAATCGCTGGGGCGAAACGCCAGGCGCACATCAAATTCAGGCAGGGAATAAAATAAATCGCACTCATCACCCATCAGCGGGCGCGCGCTCTCCGGCTGACCGGGCTGCTGCCAGACACTCACCCCTGTAGCTTCGCCAAACGCTTGCAAGCGTTTCAGGTCCGCGCCGGAAAATGGCAATAAATTGCGAAACACCAGCACAGTAAGGGATTCGCCCGACCCACGCTCCCCCATCGCCATTTCGATCTGCGGAACCCGGTCGGCAATCGAAAGCCCTTCCACCAACACACGCAAGCTGGGCAACATCGCCGAAACATGCGGCGGCAACACGGAACAGCTTGAAAGATCGGCAATATAACTCGAACGCTTCTCGTGAAACCCGATCAGCACCCCGCCCCGGCTCGGAACCTTCCGCACACCAAGCCGGGCGCGCTGGCGATAAGCCCACGCTTGCCCAAGCATCGCCGGATAAATGATTTCGAGCCGGAGTTTGGCGATGTGCTGGAGGGCGTCCTCCATCACCCGCTGTTTCACCGCCGCTTGCGCCGTTTGGTCGAGGTGCTGAAATGAACAGCCGCCACACACCCCGAAATGTGGGCAACGTGGCACGACCCGCAGCCCGCTCTCACGGAGGATACGCACGGCGCGCGCCTGTTCGTAAGTAGGCCGGACACGCAGGGATTCATACTCGACGGTCTCCCCCGGCAGCGCGCCCTCAATGAATACCACCTTGCCTTCCGCTCGCGCGACGCCACGGCTCTCAAAGTCAAGGGATTCGACGAAGGCGATTGGCATAAAAAACCAGGGCGGCACCGTCAATTACTAAACAGTTCTTTTGTCCGGCAGTTTTTGAAAAAATCTAATTCCTTATCATATGTATATGTTTTTATTTCTAATAATCCGATAACAGAATGATACAAATTATCGTGCGTGAAGGTATTTTTGGCCGCATCTTTACGCAGACACTCATAATCCACATAATCCCAGCGCTTCATTGTTTCATTCATCCATAAAACCATAGGAACATGTTTTTGCTCTTTGGGAGCCAGTTTATAAGGGAAGCCATGCAGATAAACGTTATTTTCACCCAAAGACTCTCCATGATCGGATACATAGATCAGTCCGGACTCATATTCCGGATGCTCTTTTAACATATCAATCACAGAAGATACAATATAATCCGTATAGAGGATCGTATTATCATAGGTGTTAATCACCTGCTCTCGCGTACAGTTCTGAATATCAGCCGTATCGCAAGTCGGCATGAATTTCTTAAAATTTTCTGGGTAACGCTTATAATAGGTCGGCCCATGACTGCCCATCGTATGTAAAACAATAACAGTATCTTCTTTTATATTAGAAAGAATATCCGGCAAAACGTCTAACAAAGCCTCATCATAGCAATATTTGCCATTACAGTATTTAGGATTGTTAATTTCAACCATATTTTTAACTTCAACACGCCTACAAACTTCTTTACATCCATCGTCGTTTTCGAGCCACAGAATTTTATATCCAGCCGTTCGCAAAATATCCAACAAATTTTCCGAGTACTTGGCATCCGCCACATCAAAATTTGTGCGTTTCAAATGCGAAAACATACAAGGCAAAGAAACCGCTGTCGCCGTTCCGCAAGAAGCAACTTCCTTAAAATGAATAATATCCTGTTTTTTCAAAAGAGGATTTGTTTCTTTTTCATACCCATACAACGAGAAGTTTTTAGCGCGAGCCGTTTCTCCCAGCACAAAAAGCAGTACCGTAATATTTGGGTCTTCAAATGGAGCATGTGAAGCGTTTTCATCCAAACGTTCGAATTCTCTTTTTGATAGACCCTGTCTTTTGAAATAAAGCACAGTTGAGTAAGTGTAGTTAATGGTATTTAATATCTTACGCACCTCTCTGTTATTTCGCGTGAATGAAGCATACTCTTTATAGGAAACCGCTATAAACCCTCCAACAACCAACAAAGCAACCAGGGGAAAAACAATTCTCTTGATTACTTCTTTATCCAATGGTTGATACTTGATTTTTGTGGCAACAACAAGAACAGCAGGTATAAAACCCGTCACAAAAAACCAAGCAAGGAAAGGAAAACCAATTAAATCAAATGCCTCGCGTGTATTTGTTTCAAAGGCATTACGTACCATATCCACATCAATATATACACCCAAATCATACATAAAATAGTTCGTTGCACTTGAGATCAGCAGAAAGAAAATCAATAACGGTTTTCCAATATAAGGCTGTATAATCAAATTAAAGAAAACATACAGCGGCACAAAAGCAAAAATCGGCAATGAAAGCGCAAACACAAACACTGAAAAATTGGCAATCTCAACATTATTAAAGATGAAACGCCAAAAACTACAATTTAGAACAAAAGCAAAATAAAAACTGGTCAGTAAAATAAAGCTATCACTTTTAATGACCAGGTTCTGTTTAATTTTTTTGAACACTTGCTACTGCCTATCCGTTCTTTTACTGAGGCATGTCCCCTTCACCCATTCCCCCACACTCCCCAGCGCCTGCGCCAATTTCCCAGGCTCCGTCCCTCCGGCCTGTGCCATATCCGGCCTGCCACCGCCTTTGCCGCCAACTTGCTGCGCTACGAAGTTCACCAATTCCCCCGCCTTGAACCTGCCCGTCAAATCCGCAGTCACCCCTGCAATGAGGCTCACTTTTTCGTCTCGGACAGTAGCGAGTGCGATAATGGCAGATTTGAGTTTATCTTTGAGTTTATCGAGCGTTTCACGCAAAGTCGCGGGGTCGATGCCTTCCAACGTAGCGGTGAGGAGCTTCGCGCCTCCCTCGATTTCAACCGCCTGAGCGGCGAGGTCGTCGATTTGGCTGCCCGCGAGTTTCGATTTCAGGCGGGCGATTTCCTTTTCCAATGCGCGGACATTTTCCAGCAACCCGGCGACACGCTCGGCGGCATCGAAGGGTTGGGTTTTGAGGAGGGCGGAGATGCCTTCCACGCGGCGTTCCTGTTCCTGCGCGTAAGCGAGCGCGTTCATGCCGGTCACGGCTTCGATGCGGCGCACACCCGCAGCAATGCCCGACTCTGAAAGAACCTTGAAAAAGCCGATGTCCCCGGTACGGGCCACATGCGTACCGCCACAAAGTTCCTTGGACGTACCAATGCTGAGTACGCGGACAGTTTCGCCGTATTTTTCGCCAAAGAGCATCATCGCGCCGGATTTCTGCGCGGCTTCCAAGGGCATGAGGTCTGCCTGATTAGCAGTGTTCGCCAGAATTTCGGCAGTAACAAGCCCTTCCACTTCGCGGATTTCCTCTGCCGTCATCGGCGCGTGGTGCGCGAAGTCGAAACGGGTTTTGCCGGGATCGACAGATGAGCCTTTCTGCTGGACGTGGCCGCCCAACACTTCCCGCAACGCCTTGTGCATGAGGTGCGTGACGGAGTGGTTGCGGGCGGTGGCGGCGCGGGCGGCGGAGTCTACTCTGGCGCTGATCTTGTCGCCTGTACGCAATGCGCCGGTTTTGACGATGCCATGCTGGCCGAACACAGCCGCCTGAATTTTCTGGGTGTCTTCGACGGCGAAGATGCCCGCCGCGCCCCGAAGTTCGCCCCGGTCGCCGACCTGACCGCCGGATTCGGCGTAGAAGGGGGTGTTATCGAGCACGACGACGCCAAGATCGCCTTCACGCAAGGTATCGACGGCAACCCCGTCCCGGTAGAGTTTGATGATTTCGGCGTCACACTCCAGCGAGTCGTAACCGTGAAAGACGGTTTCCGCGCCCTTGTAATCGAGGCTGGCCGTTATCCGGAATTTGCCCGCCGCGCGCGCCTGTTCCTTTTGCCGCGCCATCGCGGCATCAAACGCGGCGGTATCGACACTCACCCCCTGTTCGCGGCACACGTCGGCGGTGAGGTCTAGCGGAAAGCCGTAGGTGTCGTGCAGCTTAAAGGCAAGTTCGCCATCGAAGCAGGTACGCCCCTCTTCCTTCATTCCGGCCAGTCCGGCCTCCAGGATTGCCATGCCGTTTTCGATGGTGACGAAGAAGCGCTCTTCCTCGGCCTTCAATACTTCCATGACTCGCTTTTCACCGGCGGACAGTTCCGGGAAGGCCGCGCCCATTTCGCGGACGAGATCGGGCACGAGACGATGGAAAAACGCCGCGCGCGCGCCGAGTTTGTAGCCGTGCCGGATCGCGCGGCGGATGATGCGGCGAAGCACGTAGCCGCGCCCCTCGTTGCTGGGAATAACGCCATCGGCAACCAGAAAGGCACAGGCGCGGATGTGATCGGCCAGCACCCGTAGGCTTGGGCTTGCCATGTCGGCGGCGGAAGTTTCACGCGCCGCCGCCTGGATAAGACTCTGGAAAAGATCGATTTCGTAATTGGAATGCACGCCCTGCAATACGGCGGAAATACGCTCCAGCCCCATGCCGGTATCCACGCTTGGGCGAGGCAGCGGGTGCATCACACCCGCTTCGTCGCGGTTGAACTGCATGAAGACGTTGTTCCAGATTTCGATGTAGCGGTCGCCATCCTCATCCGGTGTACCTGGCAGCCCGCCGGGAATTTCCGGGCCGTGGTCATAGAAAATTTCGGTACAGGGGCCGCAGGGGCCGGTATCTCCCATCATCCAAAAATTGTCGGAGGCGTAACGCGCACCTTTGTTGTCGCCGATGCGGATGACACGCTCCGGGGCAAGCCCCACTTCTTTCGTCCAGATGTCGAATGCCTCGTCATCCTCGGCATAGACGGAGACATAGAGCCTTGCCGGTGGCAACCCGAAGACTTCGGTGAGCAATTCCCAGGCGTAGAGGATGGCGTCGCGCTTGAAGTAGTCGCCGAAGGAAAAATTGCCGAGCATCTCGAAAAAGGTGTGATGCCGGGCGGTGTAGCCGACGTTTTCCAGATCGTTGTGCTTGCCGCCCGCCCGCACGCACTTCTGCGAGGTCGTCGCGCGGTTATAAGGGCGCTTGTCGAAACCGAGGAACACATCCTTGAACTGGTTCATGCCCGCGTTGGTGAAGAGCAAGGTGGGATCATCAACGGGCACGAGCGAACTGGAGGCTACGACCCGGTGGCCTTTCGACTCAAAAAATTTCAGGAACTGTTCGCGAATTTCGGCGGATTTCATGGGGGGCGCTCTTGCAGAATCTAGCTCGATCAATGTGAATGACCCGGCTCTGAGCCACGGGCACAATTTGTCAGTTTATCATGCGAGCCAAGCTGGCAAAAATCGTCACTACCCAACAGGAAAAACGTATGGGACACCGCATCTCGAAGATTTACACCCGCACCGGCGATGCCGGTCAGACGGGGCTGGGCGATGGCCGCCGCGTCCCGAAAAGCGACGCGCGCATTCACGCGATTGGCGAGATTGACGAGACCAACACCACGCTTGGCCTGTTGCTCACGGAAGAACTGCCATTTGATGCCCGCGCGCTCCTCACCAACGTACAGCACGACCTGTTCGACCTGGGCGGCGAAGTCTGCATCCCCGGCATGAGCATGATTACCACGCAGCAGGTGGAACGGCTGGAAAAAGCCATCGACCACTACAACGCCGGGTTGGAACCGCTCAAGGATTTCATCCTCCCTGGCGGCTCCCGCGCCGCCGCGCAAGTTCATCATGCCCGCGCCGTCTGCCGCCGCGCCGAACGCGCGCTGGTGGCGCTGGCGCAAGCCGAAACCGTCAACGACGGCGCACGCCAGTATCTCAACCGCCTCTCGGATTTATTGTTCGTGCTCGGCCGCGTATTCAACCGCGCGGCGGGGCATGGGGATGTGTTGTGGAAAAAGAGGAAGAACGCGGGGGAAGCACAGTAACTGGCTATTTGCGCGGCAGTGCTTTACGCGGCTATCTTCCCCTGCATCCAGCCAACATCGTCACATATCAAAACAACGGGACGATGCAAAATAACGGGACGATTGCCATCGTCCCCTACATCCAATTGACATCGTCCGATGTTTTCGTAGGGGCGGATGGTAATCCGCCCCCACAATTTTCCTCTCCCTTGTCGAGGAGGGGGAGTTTTGTACAACTACTTGAACAGAAAACGCTCTAGCTCGGAGGCATCTGGTATGAGGGGCCAAACATTGCGCCGACGGCACCAACAGCGGCAGATATGATGAAAGAAGCCACGATGGCGCAAACGATAACGGCTAAACAGAAGACTGTTTTCTTTTCTTCCGGCACTTTCATCAGTTTCGGCAAACCCAACCAGTAAAGCACCAGCGAATAAATACCAGCCAGTAGCGCGATGGGGGAAAGTGCCGGAACGATCAAGAGAATCGACGCAACCCACACCGGCGTCATGCTATAAACGGCGACTTTGAGCGCCTGAACCAGATTGGGTTGACCATCGAACTTCGGCGTCAGCGCAAAGATGACCTGTGCAATAACGTAGAGCATGACGAGGCCAAAAACATAGCCTATAACCGCCAAAACCAGCCCGGAAACGATGGGCACTCTGATCGTCATTCCAAGCAGCGATACCCCGACGAGCGAATTGCCGATGAAACCGGCAACCGCTGGAATAATCGCCAAAAGAACAGCATATTGAGTATAAAGGCTATTGACGGAAGCATTCTCTCCGTCGATCACACCCCACTCCTGAACCGGCGACAGTAGAATGTTTTTGATTCGAGCAACGATATTCACAAACACCTCCTTGTATCTCAAGAATTTGAGAATTTGAAATAATACTTATAACAGACTCACAGCCCCTGCGCGACAAGCCATTCATCAATCCGGGCTGCAACCGTTTCCCAACCGTGTTCGAGCATCATCGCATGCCCCATGTTGAGGAAGATTTCCGGGTGGGTTCCGTAGGCGTTTGCGGTCATCTGAACCTGACCGGGGGAAATCAGGCGGTCGTGTTGAGCGCCGAGCACCAGCATCGGCGCCCTGTAGACGCGGGAAGTGTCGGGCAGGCTGTAACAGGTCATGTCCCAGATCGCGCGAAGGGATTCGGGCTGAAACAGCTTCCAGTAACGTCGGAGCTTTTCGACGGCAATCGGCTGGTGGAAGAGTATCTGCTGCAAGCTGTCGGCGCTGGGTTCGCCGCCGCCCATGATCCGGTTGAGGTCGGTAAGCAGATGCGGGGCGGTAAATAACAGGCCGAGTGCGGAATAGATCAACCCCTGCGGCGGAACCGAAGCCATCAGCACGACGGCAGGGGCGGCGGCCCGTTCGAGATACTTCTGTATCACCATGCCGCCCATCGAGTGGCCGATCAGTATCGGGGGCGCGGGCAAGATCGCGACGGCCTCGGCAACATCGGCCACGTAGTGGTCAATGCTCAGATGGTCGAGATTGTCATGCCCAGGGCTGTTGCCATGCCCGCCAAGCGATACCGCATATGCGGCCCATCCGCGTTGGGCGAACCAGGGCAGAAAGTGTTCTTCCCAACACCAAGCGCCAGCGTATGCGCCATGTACGAAAAGAAGCGGCATCCGATGCCTGTGCGCCGCACCCGGCAGATGGCTGATGATTTCGAGCGCGCAATGGGAGTCCTCAGCGGGCTTGGCGGTTTTTTGCATTTTCGGTTTGTTACCGGGTTTTCATGAAAGAAATGATGCCGGATTAAAAAAAACAGAAGTCAGTATCAAGACGGGCGCAGGAAAAGCTCAGAATATCAGGGAATAATTTTTTTCTCGTGACGTGTGAAACACTTGTGTACAGCCTCCACCCGCGCGGCATGCAGACGGGCGGGAATTTGCCGGGTGTCCTCGACAGAGCGGGCAAGCGCGCCGGCATCCACGCCGAGGAAGGCTTCCAGAGCCATCCGCCAGGATTCGGCAGACGGCCAGGGCGCGGGCCAATGGTCGCCGCGCCCGAAATAATCGCAGGCGGCGGCCTCCAGCAAGGCAAGGAAACGCTCCGGGCGGCGCGCGCAATCGCAGCGTTCGAGCAAGCTGGCGATGGTGTTCGGGCGCATTTCGCCGATCAGCCCCAGGTTGCCGTGCTCGCGGGCGAACAGCACGGCAAAATCGCGGCAACTGGCCGGGGCGCGCAAGCGTTCCGAGATTTGCTTGGCGAGCGGCGTGCTCCGGGCTTCGTGTCCGTAATGGTGCGGCAAAATATCAGCGGGAGTCTCTGCCTTGCCGAGATCGTGCAGCAGACAGGCCCAGCGGATTTCCAGACTGTGCCCGGCTGAAGCAGCGTAGTCGATGACCTGCATCGTGTGTTCGCCGGTATCGATTTCGGGATGAAAGGCCGGGGGTTGCGGTACGCCAAACAGGCGGTCGAGTTCGGGGAGGATGCGGGCGAGCGCGCCGCATTCGCGCAGGACGCGGAACATCCGCGATGGGCGCTCCTCCATGAGCCCGCGCGAAAGCTCTTTCCACACCCGCTCTGGCGTGAGGTGGTTAAGCTCGCCGCTCTCACTCATCGAGCGCATGAGCGAGAGCGTTTCCGGCGCAAGGCTGAAGCCAGGCAGACGGGCGGCAAAACGCGCTGTTCGCAGGACGCGCAAAGGGTCTTCGGCGAAAGCCGGGCCAACATGGCGCAGGACTTTGGCTTCGAGGTCGCGCGCGCCTCCGTAGGGGTCGATCAGCGCGCCGTCAGCTTCACGGGCAATGGCATTGATCGTGAGGTCCCGCCGCGAGAGGTCTTCTTCCAGGGTGACATCGGGCGCGGCATGGCAGACAAACCCGGTATAACCGCGCCCGCTCTTGCGTTCGGTACGCGCCAGCGCATATTCCTCGCGCGTTTCCGGGTGCAGGAAGACGGGAAAATCCCGCCCAACGGGACGAAAACCGCGCGCGAGCATCGCCTCGGGCGTCTCCCCCACGACGACCCAGTCCCGATCTTTGACCGGCAAGCCGAGCAGGGCATCCCGCACAGTGCCGCCGACCAGATACGCGCGCATGTCCGGCTCCGCTTTCAGTCCGACATCTTCGGCAGGATCGTGCCGAGGCGCGCCTTGAGCGATTGCGGCTTGCCTTCGAGCAGGGCGGCGTAGATGGCGGTGTTGGCCATGACGTGCTTGACGTACTCGCGGGTTTCTTCAAAGGGGATGGTCTCGGCGTAAACCGCGCCTTCCAGCGATTGGCCGCCGCGCCAGCGCCGTGCGCGGCCGGGGCCGGCATTGTAGCCAGCCGCAGCCAGCACATAATCTTCTTCGAGTTCGTCGAGGAGGATTCGCATGTAGCCGGTTCCAATTTCCACATTCGTTGCAGGGTCACGCAATAGGCCGGGGTGATAGTACATACCAAGCTGCTTGGCGACCCATTTGCCGGTTTTCGGCATGACCTGCATCAACCCCTGTGCCCCAACGGGGGAACGGGCAGGAATGATGAAACGGCTCTCCTGCCGCATCACGCCATAGACCCAACTCAGGTCGAGGCGATTGGTGCGCGCGCGCGGTTCGATGAGTTCGCGGTATGGAGTGAGAAAACGCAATTCCCAAGCCCCTGCCGGGTTGGCGAGTTCGGCGGAGGTGATGGCACGGTCGTAAAGATGGTTTTTCAGAGCCAGTTGCGCCGCAGCGAGACGAAAGTCCTCGTCGCGCCCACGCAGCGCCCAGTTCCATTCGCGGATGGCATCCATACGCAAATCGACCCGGAAAAGAGCCATCGCGCGCTGAAAGCCCGGATGCTTGTCGACACTCGGCCCGTTGACGGCTGCGGCGGCAACGCTTCCTCCTGCTCCGGCCTCGGCCTGTATCGCTTCGCCGTTGCTTTCTCCACCATTGTCCCCTTCGGCACCCTCGGCAGAGTCTGATTCAGATTCAGCGTCACCACCTTCAGCAGACTCTTCTGCGGCTGTCTTTGCGGCCATATCTGCGGTAGAAGCGGCAAGCGCCGTGTGCGCCACGCGCGGGTCGAACGGGTTCCCCAGTTCTTCATTGGCAAGAATGCCGTAAAAATTCGCCACGCTGGCGATGCGCCGAAATTCCTTTTCCGCTTCACTCGTCCGCTTTAGCGCTTTCAAAGCGCGCCCCCGCCAGTAAATCCATTCCGGCAGGGTACGTTCTTCGGCACTGAGCTTATCAATGGCCGCAAGTACCCCCGGCCAGTCACCAACGCGCAACGGTACGCGTACACGCCATGCGCGTTGGGACACGCTCATCGAAGCGTCACCGGCGTTGCGGAACCAGGTTGCGGCTTCCGGGCTGTGGTTCTGAGCCGCATGCAGGGCCAGCACACCCCAGGCATGGGCACGTTCCTCGGGGGTAAGTTGACCAGAGATACGTTGGAAGCGGATATATGCGCCGGACACATCCGTGCGCGCCAGCCTTGTTAGCGCTACCAGAGCCATTTCCCGTCCCGCACGGTTATTGGCGAAATTGGGCGGCAGACAGTCGAGAGGGCGTTTCGGTTTACGAACGACCCGCTTGGAAGCTTTCTTGGAAGCCTTTCCGGAAGCCTTTCCGGAAGCCTTCGCTGGAGCCTTTACGCTGTCTGCGGCGCGGCAATCGAGAAACTGTTTCGGGTTGCGGGCGGCCTGCTCGAAAACCCTCATGCTGTCTGCGGCAAGCCAACCGAGAACCACCCGCGCATGCCCCGGCGATTTGGTATCGACCCGGCGGCGGAAAAGCCGCCAAGCATCGTTCGTGCTGACATTTCCCTGGAAGACCGCCTCGCGCAGCACGGATGTGCAAGAGGAATGCACGAAGGTCATGGAACCCCAGTTTTTGGCAACTTCGCCGAGAACTTTCCTGTCCCCGGTCGCCAGCCGCGCATTCCATGCCTGACAGCGCATTTCATTGTCCGGGTTTTGCAGGCCTGGATAAATCTGGAGAAAATAAGACCAGTCCCCATCCCTTGCCATTCGGCGCAACCAATCCGCGCGCAGGCGTTCCGCGAGAAATGTGCCGGCTTCATCCAAAATGAATTTGTTCAGTGCGCTTTCCTGCGGCATGGAAAATGTCTTCGCCAGACTGTCGGAAAGCAGCCAGTAGCGGATATAGCTATCGAGCGGATGACCGCTTGCCTGACTGGCAAGGTTTTCGAGCTTGTTTCGATCACCAGCGCGCGCTGCATCCCGCGCAGCGAGAAACCGGGTCTCGGCTGCCGAATAAGCGTCACCCGGCTGCGCGTGGGCAAAAGCGCAGAGACACACCGAAGCAATGGCCACCGCAGAACGGACGACGGCCTGGACGATGATTTTATTCATCCGGCAAGAACTCCCCCAGAAAGATGTTGGGCAATTAAAATCATAGAACCTTACCATAAGGTACAGATATTCGCCGGGGACGGTTAGAATTCGCTTTTTTGTCTTGTCCGCCGGGAAACCTCCCTCGATGTTCTATGAACTTTTCGTCGGCCTGCGCTATACCCGATCACGCAGGCGCGCCCAAGGACGTAACCGCCTCGTCTCCTTCATTTCGCTCGTATCCATCCTCGGCATCGCACTTGGCGTCATGACGCTTATCGTCGTGCTTTCGGTAATGAACGGTTTTCAGGAAGAACTGCGCGACCGCACTTTGGGCGTGGCTTCACATATCGAAGTGGAATCGGTCGAAGGCAATGGCCGCGTACTGAACTGGCAACAGGTCATCGAAGACGCCCGCCAACACCCCGAAGTCACGGCAGCGGCTCCCTACATAAACGAACAGGGGATGCTGACGCTTGGCGAGGCCGCACGCGGCGCACAGATACGGGGCATCCTCCCCGAGCCGGAAAGCACGGTGGCAAGCTTCGATAAATACATGCGGGTAGGTTCGCTCGATGCTTTGCAACCTGGAAATTTCGGCATCATCCTCGGACGCGACCTGGCTCGCGCCCTGGGCGTGAGGCCGGGCAGCAAACTGACCCTGATCGCACCGCAAGGCATGGTGACACCGGCGGCAGTCATGCCGCGTATGCGCCAATTCGAGGTCGTCGGTATTTTCGATGCCGGGATGATCCAGTACGACTCCGCCCTCGCACTCATCCACTTGGCCGATGCCCAGGCGCTCTACCGCATGAATGACGCCGTCAGCGGAGTGCGGTTGCGGCTCAAAGACCTCTTTGCCGCGCCCTCCGTGTCGCGCGAACTGGCCGAGATCATCACTACACCGGATCTGGCGCTACGCGACTGGACGCACATCCATGCCGCCTTCTTCCGCGCCGTGGCGTTGGAAAAAACCATGATGGCCCTCTTCCTGTTCCTGATCGTAGGCGTCGCGGCCTTCAACGTCGTCGCCAGCCTCACCATGACCGTACAGGAAAAAGCCGCCGACATTGCCATCCTACGCACCCTTGGCGCCTCGCCCATCTCGATCATGACGGTTTTCATCATCCAGGGCTCCATCATCGGCGTAGTCGGGCTGCTGGCGGGACTGGCGGGCGGGCTGGGCATCGCTTTCAATCTCGACGTCGTCATTCCGGCGCTTGAACATCTTTTCGGCACGACGCTCTGGGACAAAAACATTTATTTCATCAGCGAACTGCCCTCGAAAGTGCTGGCGGGCGACGTTGCCACCATCCTGACCGTCTCCTTCCTGCTGACATTGATTGCCGCGATTTACCCAAGTTGGCGGGCATCCCGCGTGAAACCGGCGGAGGCGCTGCGTTATGAATGAGACAGATGCGATATTGAGTTGCCAGGGGCTGGTCAAGTATTTCCGCGAAGGCTCCAACGCGGTGCAAGTGCTCAAAGGGGTTGATTGCGAAATCAAACGCGGCGAACGGCTCGCGGTCATCGGCGCATCCGGTTCCGGCAAGAGCACGCTGCTTCACCTGCTCGGTGGGCTGGACGCGCCAAGCAAGGGAAGCGTCAAATTGCTTGGCACAAATTTTTCCTCCATGCCCGAAACCGCGCGCGGGTTCTTGCGAAACAAAACCCTGGGTTTCGTATACCAGTTCCATCACTTGCTCCCCGAATTTACCGCGCTGGAAAACGTCGCCATGCCGCTCTACATCCGGCGCATGGACAAGAAACAAGCCAACGCCCGCGCCGAAGCCATGCTGCGGGAAGTCGGGCTGGGGCACCGGTTCGACCATACCCCAAGCGAACTTTCCGGCGGCGAGCGCCAACGCACTGCCATTGCCCGCGCCCTGGTGACGGAACCCGCCTGTGTGCTCGCCGACGAGCCAACCGGCAACCTCGACCGTCACACTGCCGAAGCCGTGTTCGACCTGATGATGGCCCTCAACGAAAAACTGGCGACAAGCTTCATCATCGTTACCCACGATGAAACGCTCGCGCGGCGCAGCGAGCGGGTCTTGCGGCTGGTGGATGGGGTACTGGAGCCGGACAGGGGTGAGGCGCACACGGCGTAAGGAAATTGAAACAAATGCCTGCAACGCTCCTGCAACGCTCGCTTACCGCCGTCTGGCATCCGTGTACCCAGATGAAACACCACGAAACCCTGCCCCTCACGCCGGTGGTCGGGGGCGAAGGGCCATGGCTCGTCACGGAAGACGGCAGGCGGCTGCTGGACGGCATCAGTTCATGGTGGGTCAACCTTTTCGGGCACTGCAACCCTCGCATCAACGCGGCGCTGCGCGACCAACTCGAACGGCTGGAGCATGTGCTGCTCGCGGGGTTTACGCATCCTCCAGTCGTGGAACTTTCCGAACGGCTGGCGGCGCTCACGGGAGGCGCGCTGGGGCATGCTTTTTATGCTTCGGACGGGGCTTCGGCCACGGAAATCGCGCTGAAGATGAGTTTTCACGCATGGCGCAACCGGGGATTGCCCCATAAAAACCGTTTCCTGTGCCTGGAAGGCAGTTATCACGGAGAAACCGTAGGGGCGCTGGCCGTGACGGACGTGCCCTTGTTCAGGGATGCTTACGCGCCGCTGGTGCGGCAGGCAAGCACCGTCCCTTCCCCGGACGCGCGGCGGGCTGCGCCGGGAGAAACCGCCGCCGACGTGGCGCGCCGTGCCGCCGAGGCGCTGGAAGCGCACCTGGAGGCGGAAAACGGGCAGGTTGCGGCGCTTATCCTGGAACCATTGGTGCAGGGCGCAGCCGGAATGGTGATGTACGACCCGGAATACCTGCGGCTGGCGCGCGCGCTCTGCGACCGTTATCAAGCGCACTTGATCTGCGATGAAATTGCCGTGGGCTGTGGCCGCACAGGCACGTTCTTCGCACATGAACAAGCGGGGATCCGCCCGGATTTGCTATGCCTTTCCAAGGGAATTTCCGGCGGCTACCTGCCGCTGTCCGTGGTGCTTTGCCACGAGGAGATTTTCCGCACCTTCTACGACTCCGATACACGAAAAGCCTTTCTGCATTCGCATTCCTATACGGGCAACCCGCTGGCTTGCCGCGCGGCGCTGGCGACGCTGGATATTTTTGAGGAAGACGATGTGCTGGCGGCAAACCGCAAGCGCGCGGAATCATTGGGACGTTTGCTGGAAGAGGCGTTTTCCGGCCATGCGGCCGTTCGTCACCTGCGCCAGCGCGGCATGATCGCGGCCTTCGACGTAGAGGGCGCGGCAGACGACTTTTCGCGGCGGTTTTTCGCGGCGGCGCTGGAAGCGGGCGCGCTGTTGCGCCCCATCGGCAACACAGTGTATTTCATGCCCCCTTACGTCATGGACGAGCCGGAACTGCGGGCACTGGTTGCCGCCGCCGCTGGCGCGCTGGAACAAACGCTGGCATGAACCGGCTCGATCACCTGCGCGCTGCGCTCGACAAGCTCGATTCCGATCACCTGCGCCGCGTCCGGCGCGACATCGAGACCCCCTGCTCGCCCCATGTCGTCATCGGCGGACGGTCTTTCACGGTGTTTTGCAGCAATGATTACCTCGGGCTGGCGGGAGACCCCCGGCTGGCCGAGGCACTGGCCGAGGGCGCGCGGCGATGGGGCATCGGCGCGGGCGCTTCGCATCTGGTCTCCGGCCACTACCTCGTGCAACACATGCTCGAAGAACGGCTGGCGGCTTTCGTCGGGCGCGAACGGGCGCTGGTGTTTTCTTCGGGCTTCATGGCGAACATGGGCATCATCCCGGCGCTGGTCGGGCGCAATGACGCAATTTTCGCCGACCGCCTGAATCATGCCTCGCTGATCGACGGCATGCTGCTCTCACGCGCCGGCGTGCACCGTTTCCCACACCTGGACATGGCCGCGCTGGAACGGCAGCTTGCGGCAAGCGCGGCTCAGACAAAGCTGATTGTCAGCGATTCGGTGTTCAGCATGGATGGCGATGTCGCGCCCTTGCGGGAGTTGATGGCGCTCGCGGAACGATTCGATGCCTGGCTGCTCGTCGACGACGCGCACGGCTTCGGCGTACTTGGGCCACAGGGCCGCGGCGCGCTAGCGGAAGCGGGCATCGACGGCTGGCGGCTCATCCAGATGGCTACGCTCTCCAAGGCCGCCGGGGTTTCGGGCGCATTCGTCGCCGGGAACTCGACCGTCATCGAATGGCTGATGCAGAAAGCGCGCACCTACATTTTCACCACGGGTTCCCCCCCGGCACTGGCGCAAACCCTCGCTGCCAGCATCGAACTCATCGAAGCAGGCGGTGAGCGGCGCGCCCATCTTGCAGCGCTGATCGAACGCCTGACAAAAGGCTTGGCTCAGGAACGCTGGAAATTGCTGCCCTCGCGCACGCCAATCCAGCCCCTCATCGTGGGGGAAAACGCATCCGCATTGGCACTTGGGGACGCGCTCATGGAAGAAGGGCTGTGGATACCGGCGATTCGCCCGCCTACGGTTCCCGCAGGCAGCGCACGGCTACGCATCACGCTGTCGGCAGCGCACACATCAGCCGATGTCGACCGCCTCATTGAGGCCATCAACCGCCTGGAAAAGACCCTGTGACCCGGAAGAAAAAAGCGCCTTTGCTCTTCCTGCATGGTTGGGCGATGACCCCGGCGGTGTGGCAAGCCTTGATTGCGGCGCTCATCACGGAAAATGCCGATTTCGAGATACACGCCCCTGCCCTGCCCGGCCACGACGGCCACGCCATCGACTTCGCGCCTACGCTTGCCGCCTGGGTCGATGCGCTCGCCCCCGCCTTGCCTTCGAGCACCACCGTAATCGGCTGGTCGCTCGGAACCGCGCTCGCGCTGGAACTCGCCCGGTCCCGGCCTGAGCGCGTGGAGCGTCTGATTCTTCTGGGAGCCACGCCACGCTTCATCTCCGCGCCCGATTGGCCGCATGGGCTGGACGCAGCGGTCGTTACTTCCTTTACCGATGGATACCTCAGCCAGCCAACCCAGACCCTGCGCCGTTTCCTGGCCTTGCAAACTCTGGGGGACGCTTCTCGTCGGCGACTGTCGCCCCAACTCGAAGCCGCCGCCGTCCCACACGCCGGACACCCCCTGCCCGCGCTCGCCGACGGATTGAAAATTCTCGCGGAAAGCGACCTGCGCCCCTGGCTCGCGGAAATCCGGCAACCTGTTCACCTCATCCACGGCGACAATGATGCGCTGATGCCGCTCGAAGCCGCGCGATGGCTCGCCGCCGCCCTGCCCCATGCCCGCCTGAGCGTATATGAACACTGCGGCCACGCCCCTTTGCTCTCGCGCCCGGAGGGCTGCGCGGCGTTGATTCGCACCAGCCTCGATGGACAAGGCGAACCATGAGCAAGGCTTTCGATCCCTACAAAAGCCAGGTTCGCCGCGCCTTCGACCGCGCCGCGCCTACTTACGGTTCTGCCGCTCATGTGCAGGACGCAGCGGCGCAATGCCTACTCGCCTTTGCCCGCGCGCAACCGCTGCCCTCTCGCATTCGCCGCGTACTGGATGCCGGATGCGGAACCGGGCAATCCCTGCCCGCGCTATCCGCGCTTTTTCCGCAAGCGCAGTGTGTCGCACTCGACTTTTCCACAGCGATGCTCAAGCTTGCCGCTTGTGCGGCAAGCGCGGCACACCCCATTTGCGCGGACATCGAGAACTTGCCGCTGGCCGATTCATCCATTGATTTTTACTGGTCGAACCTCGCCTTCCAATGGTGCTCTCCGGAAACGGCGCTTGAGGAAACCTTCCGGGTCCTCTCACCGGGAGGCGTTGCGCGAATTGCCACCCTTGGCCCCCGGACTCTTCACGAATTGCGTACCGCGTTCAGCGCAGTAGACGATGGCGTACACGTCATTGACTTCACTGCCACGGAGCGCTGGCTTGAAGCCTCCAAAGCCGCTGGCCTGACCGTCCAATCCCATTTGCGGAAAACACTACTCGATGTTGCCGCCGATTTGCACGCGCTCCTTGGTAATATCAAGGCTATCGGCGCTCGCGCCGTAAGAGACCGGCGGCGGAGTTCCCTCGGACGGAAAGGCTGGCAGACGCTCCAGTCCGCCTACGAAACCTTTCGACACCCGGACGGCACACTGCCCGCGACGTATGACTTGATCTTGCTTGCCCTGAGGAAGCCTGCATGAGCACGTTTCGCGCATGGTTCATCACCGGAACCGACACAGGAATCGGCAAAACATTCGCCACCTGTGTGCTCATCCACGCTGCGCGCGCACAAGGCTTGACAACCCTCGGCATGAAACCGGTAGCCTCGGGCGCTGAAACGATCGACGGCAAAACCATCAATGAAGACGCCGCGCGGCTATTGGCCGCCGGCAGTTTCGATCCGGGGCTGGAACGGCTCAACCCCTACTGCTTGCGCGCACCCATTTCCCCGCATCTCGCGGCACGGGAAGAAAACATCCACATCGAGCCCGCGCGCATCTATCGAGCGTTCGACGAACTTGCCCAGCGCTGCGAACGCCTGTTTGTCGAAGGCGCGGGCGGATTCCTTTCGCCTTTGAGCGAAGAAACCGACGCCCCGCGCATCGCGCGCGAGCTGGATTTGCCCCTCATCCTCGTCGTCGGCATGCGACTCGGCTGCATCAACCATGCGCTGCTCACTGTCGAAGCCATCCTTTCCCGCAATTTGCGCCTGGAAGGCTGGATCGCAAACTGCCTGTATCCAGACATGCCGCATTTGTACGAGAATATAGATTTTCTACGCCACCGTTTTGATGCTCCGCTGCTGGGAACGCTCCCCTGCGCGCCCGATGCGGCTCCCGATACTCTGGCGCACCTTATTAGTTTGCCTTGTCAATCAATGTCTACGCTACCAGGAATCATTCATGAAAAAGAAAAAGACTGTTAAGCCAAATGAACCCTCTTCGATCGCCGTAACCAACCAGGAAGCCTCCAGCGAACAGCTAGAAAATCCACCGTCGGAAACCGCCACGCCAGAGTCGGACTCCCCGCCCGACATGACCGACCAGGATGCGCCCGGCGAACAGCCAGAAAACCCACCGTCGGAAACCGCCACGCCAGAGTCGGACTCCCCGCCCGACATGACCGACCAGGATGCGCCCGGCGAACAGCCAGAAGATCCACCGTCGGAAACCGCCACGCCAGAGTCGGACTCCCCGCCCGACATGACCGACCAGGGTGCGCCCGGCGAACAGCCAGAAAACCCACCGTCGGAAACTGCCTTGCCCGAGTCGGACTCTCAACCCACCGTAATCAACCAGGAAACGCCCAACAAGCAGCCCGAAACTTCGTCGTCAGAGACTCTCCAACCTGAAGCAGACTCAGCCCAGAAAAAGGATGGCCCGTCTGTCCTCTCCGCGCTGCTTGCCATCGTTGCTGCTATCGTGATTGCCGTCATCTACGATGCCGCCAGGGATGATTCGTCTGCGGCAACTGAAGCGTCACCGATCTTGGAAATCACGCAAGCAGAACCCCCGTCGTCGGCACCTGAAACCGCAACATCCTCATCGGCCAAGATGGTCGAAGACAAAACAGAATCCGAAAAGCCGCAAACCGCGCTCAAAAAACCACCTCCTGACGAACTCGCCAAACTGAAGTCGCTCGAAAACGAAGCCCAGAGCAATCATGAAAGCGCCGAGGAATATTATCGGCACGGCGATTACGCGAACGCGCTGATACATTATCAAAAAGCCCTGAGCAACCTTGAACAATTACTTCCGTATTACTACAAACAATCCCCTGAGGGCGAAAATGACAATACAGTTACGGTTCAGAAGAATCTTGCCGCAGTGTACAATGCCATCGGCAATGTCTATCGTAACCAGAAGAACTACACCGAAGCCCTGAGTTGGCTCGATAAGTCCCTGGAAATCCGCGAAAAAATACAGGGCAAAAGCCATCCGGAAACGGCTGAAACCTATAACAACATCGCCTTGGTATACGACGGACAGGGGCAATATGCAAAAGCGCTAAGGTGGTATCAAAAAGATTTAGCTATCCGCGAAAAAACGCTCGGCAGCGGTCATCCTGATACCGCCAAAACTTACAACAATATGGGCATGGTTTACTTCCATCAGGGCGACCGTGCCAACGCGCTGGAACTGTTCAAAAAAGCACTGGCAATCCAGGAAAAGGAGCCGAACGACCAGAACCCCAACGTTGCCATGACCTACAACAACATTGCCGAAGTCTATCGGGCTCAGGGCGACTACGTACTTGCGCTGCCGCAATATCTCAAGGCTTACCGGATTATGCTAGACACGTTCGGCGAAAGGCATTCGGCGACCATGACCGCCAAGCTCAACCTGGCACGCGCCTATGATAAATTAGACAACGCTATGCCATTCGGCGAATGGCTTGAAGAGTCGCTTCAATAAATAAGTGTGCAGTGCACACCGTAGGATTCGCATTCTGTCAATAGGAAAGTTCATGAGACTACTCCCTGGTTATACCTTCATTGCCACCCTCTTCATCCTGACAGGCTGCACCATCACCGCCCTGCCAGACAAAGAGACAGAAGCCGCAGCACAACAACAAATCGCCGTACCTGTGAAAAACACGCAGAGGACGGCGAAAGAGTGCGATGACATCGCCATACAACGTATTAAGTATGGCAAATATGACCAGGCGACGACATGGTATTTGGAAGCCCTGTCGATCCGTGAAAAGACATTGGGCACGGATCACCTTGAGACCGTCGCCACTTATGACAGGCTCGCCTGGGTCAGTCTCAGCAAGGGCGACTACGAGAAAACACTGGAGTGGTATCAAAAAGCGCTCTCGATCCGGGAACGTTCGTCGTCCAGGAAAGGCTTGTACGACAGACTCGTAACTTCTGAAAATATCGCCAGGGTTTATCACCGCTGGGGCAAATGGAACAAAGCGCTGGAGTGGTACAAGAAGACCGTGGAGCTTCGAAAAATATCACAGGGTAAGGAGCATCCCAATACCATCGCGGACTACCATCGCATCGCCGCGATATACCACAGCCAAAACGATTTCAGGAACGCGCTGGTCTGGTACAAAAAAGAATTGGCGATACAAGAAAAAAGGCTGGGTAAAAATCATCCCACCGTCGCAGGAATTTATGGCGATATTGCCAACGTGTATTTCGGTCGAGGCAGTTATGAGCAGGCGCTTTCCGAAAACCTCATCGCTTACAAAATTCTCGTAAAAAAATCGGGAGTTTTGCACCGAGACTCTGGAAAGGTAAAAGTCAATATGAAAGAAGTCTATCAGCATACCGCCCGTGCAAAACCATTCGACGACTGGCTATCCGAGAACATGCACTGACCTTGCTCTGAAAAAGCGGTCTGCCCCAGCCCTCTTGAGGAAAACACCCCGAAAGATGAGCTAAACATTACAAAACCGGTTGATGCGTTCTATGATGGGCAACACAAAACAGAGTATCTACCTATTGATTTCAGGAACTCTGGCGGAGACGGAGGGATTCGAACCCTCGATGCACTTTTGGCGCATGCTCCCTTAGCAGGGGAGTGCCTTCGACCTCTCGGCCACGTCTCCATTCATGAAGGCAGCACTATATCGGCTTGCTGCCTGACGGTCAATTTTACGGCTCGGCTCAAACAGCGTCATCAGGCTCAAGGTCAAGGTCGAACGCTTTATGCAGTACACGTACCGCCAATTCGAGATATTTCTCTTCGACGACAACGGAGATTTTTATCTCCGAGGTGGAGATCATGCGGATGTTGATGCCCTCTTCGGAAAGAGTGCGGAACATTTTCGCAGCCACGCCCGGATGCGAGCGCATACCAACGCCAACAACCGAAACCTTACATAGGCTCTTGTCGGACTCGATGGCCTTGGCGTTGATGACAGTCTTGACGCGGTCGAGCACGTCGAGAGTTTTGTCCAGATCGGCACGGGTTACGGTGAAGGAGAAATCGGTCAAGCCGTCATGCCCGGAGTTCTGGATGATCATGTCGACGTCGACGTTGGCGTCGGCGACCGGGCCGAGGATCTGGTAGGCGATACCGGGCTGGTCGGGAACGCCCTGAATGGTGATTTTGGCTTCGTCGCGATTGAAAGCGATCCCGGAGATGACGGGCTTTTCCATGTTTTTGGTTTCCTCAACGGTGATGAGCGTTCCTTCGCATTCCTCTTCAAAGCTGGAGAGCACACGCAGCTTGACTTTATATTTACCGGCGAATTCGACAGAACGGATTTGCAGCACTTTGGAGCCGAGGCTGGCCATTTCCAGCATTTCTTCAAAAGTGATGGTATCCAGCTTGCGCGCTTCGGGAACGATGCGCGGGTCGGTGGTGTAGACGCCGTCGACGTCGGTATATATCTGGCATTCTTCGGCTTTCAGCGCGGCGGCGAGCGCCACGCCGGTAGTATCGGAACCGCCCCGGCCAAGGGTGGTGATGTTGCCGTCGGCATCGACGCCCTGGAATCCGGCCACGATGACAACCCGGCCTTCGGACAGGTCGCGGCGCATGGCAGCTTCGTCGATGCTGAGGATGCGCGCCTTGGTGTAGGCATTGTCGGTGAGGATTTTCACCTGGCCGCCGGTGTAGCTTTTCGCGGGAACGCCTGCTGCTTGCAGGGCCACGGCAAGCAGGCCGATGGTAACTTGCTCGCCGGTGGATACCACCACATCCAGTTCGCGCGGATCGGGTGTTGGCGTCAACTCCTTGGCCAGAGCAATCAGCCGGTTGGTTTCGCCGCTCATCGCGGAAACGACGACGACGACCTGATGCCCCTGTGCATGAAATTTCGCAACTTTCCTGGCGACATTCTTGATGCGCTCTGGGCTGCCTACCGATGTACCGCCGTATTTCTGAACGATGAGTGCCATGCTGGTATTTATGAAAAGGAAGTGGGGTTTTATCGAAAAAACTGGCGCGCCCGAGACGATTCGAACGTCCGACCCCTGCCTTCGGAGCCTCGCCAGAGGACGGAAAATATCACAAATTTTTTCAAACGTCTCAAAAAGGCAACAGCCTATCTACGGCTGCTTTTCCCTGGCCAGGGGCAAGATGGGCATAAATTTCTGTCTGTTCCACACTTGCATGGCCAAGAAGGTCTTTGACTACATAAATAGATTCACCTTGCATCACAAGCCAACTAGCAAACGTATGCCGCAGGTCGTGAATCCTGTCCGTACCGGCTGAATATTGAGCAGGTGTACCGGTTGAATATTGACCAGGCACATTAGCCGCATGTCATTGCAGCGGCTGTGGATAAGTCTATCCTA
>JGI24704J35079_10000142_pt1 | contig 36278 bp, 38 predicted proteins | sample TergutNt197P3_FD_35079 | JGI IMG/M metagenome (IMG submission 35079)
TAACCGGGATACCCAGGCGGGGTTGTGGGCCGCGCGGCCGGGTTAAAATTCCGAGAGAAGCAACTTGTTGCATGCGTACAGACGCACGACTTCCGCATCAGGGATGCGCGAAAGCTGCCGCAGCAGATCCTCTCGGATTTCAGCAGGAGAACGCATGAATTCCTCAAAGGCAAAAAGCTCTTCAATACTGACGCGCAGGGCAACCGAGATACGCTCCATACTGAGCAGCGTGGGATTGCCTGTTCCCCGTTCAATAGCCCCAACATGCTGCAAAGACAAGTTCGCTCTGTCCGCCAGCTTTTCCTGAGTCATTCCTCTCAACAAGCGCAGCCGTCGAACATTCTTTCCAAATGCCTTTTGGTATTCGCTCATAGACTCCTCCATAATTAACACTCTAGCCTTGACTGAATTGTATTTATTAGCAATTTATAAGATTTTTTCTATTGAAAATAAGTACTAAACGTTCTATTTTGATTCCGCGCGCAGGGCAAGACTAGAAAATAGCCTTCCCTATCAACTATTATCATATAACAAATATTATCGAATTCCGAATTTTTTTACAAAAAAAAATTAAAAAAAGCTGTATTAACAATTTCGCTAATGATTGCATGGAGGAGCAAGATGAATAGCCCTTTGTCTCGTGTATTTGAGGCCGCCGAGTGCCGGACGCAGATTGAACTGGCAAGCCTGCTGGGGATCAGACAGTCATCTATTTCCGATGCCAAAAAACGCAACAGTATCCCGGCTGAATGGCTTGTTACTTTGTTGCGCCTGCGCGGGGTGAATCCCGAATGGATCCTGAGCGGGAGCGGGCCCAGATTTCTGAACCGGACAACGGACAGCGGAGATTACATGGACGAAGAGCAAAGCGTTGCCATGTTCAATACTGTTCCCAGCCAGGATGTATTGCGGCATTTCTCCTCCCGCGATCTGGCCGACGAACTGCTCAGACGGGCGGGAACAGGCCAACGCGAGGCTCCCCCGGTTTTGCCCTGATAGATGCAGGCAGCCGCCAAAAAGGCTTTTTGACGGCGATCAAAGCAACCTCCGTGACAAAACGCGGAGGTTGCTTTTTTTTTGACCTTTATCCAAAAAATTGCCCTCTTGGGCATGGATGGAACGAGAAAAATAGCCCGACAAATAAAAAAACATATTGCCTTTTTTCCTATATTGAATATCTTATATTCAAGAAGACCTGAAACATCGGCCGCAGGGTAAAGGCCGTGTGTATCCACCTCCCGGAGGCAACGGAGAGCGTGGCGGCCGCCCTCCCGGCGGCGTTTCAGGCGGCTCCGACCGGTATCGCGAAACAGCGTACACAAGGGAGGAGTTTTTATCGGCCAAGAGATCCATGCAAACACGGATGGAACTCATTACATACAGTGTCGCGACACCGTAAACTATCATTTACCCAAGCAAGTATGAAGGAATATATCCCATGAACCTGAAACAAATAACCAGAGGCCTGCTGCGAGGCGCATTGATGTTCTCGCTGCTGACGGGAATTTGCTGGTCCGCAAGCGCTGCGGGTGACCCGGCACACATTCCCGCGCCTTCTGTGAACAACAATATACCCATACAACCCGGCGGAAGCGCGGATTCCCTGCGGGAGAGCGATACCGGCATCCGTCATGCCCATGATGCAGGTGGCGTTCAACCCGCTGTATCCTCCATCCACAGTAACGGGAAACAAGGAGGAAGACCATGAACAAGAATTCCTCCTCGATTTTTTGGGGCGCGCTGACAGCGGCGTTGCTTGCGATCGCTCCCGCGGCGACGGCTGCCGACTCGACCATGTCCGCTCCCGATAAAAGTAGCGGCGAATATGTTCAAGCTCAGCAAAAAAGTATGCAGATGTCCGTGGGCGTCACAGACAGTGACCTGACCGAACGGGTCAGGCGCGCGCTGGAGACGCACTCCGGCATCACGGCCGAAGCCCGGAACGGCGTCATCGACGTGTCCGGCACAGTCAGAACCGGCAGTGAAAAAAGTGATATTCTCAAACGAGCTCATGGCGTCCAGGGTGTACGTTCGGTCACCGACGGCATCACTGTCGTGCACAGCGGCGCGGAAGGCATAGGCGCATATATTGATGACGCTTCCATTACCACGGTGGTTAAAGGCAGGTTTATCGGCCAAAGCGGCCTGGACTCCATGGATATCAGCGTGGACACGACCAACGGCGTGGTTACTCTGACCGGGGAAGTTGAAAGCCGCGGCCAGGTCGACCTTGCCGAGGGCGTGGCCAAAAACGCCGGCGGTGTGAAGAGTGTCGTCAATCACCTGACATATAAACAATAACCACAGGAATGCGTCGCGTCTTCTCCGACCAGACCCGGCCCCCTGTTTTATATATAGCATGTTGCGCTCGCCCGCCCACCGGGTCGAGAAAGGCAGAATACCCTGCCGGATAACCTCAACCGCGATACCGGCGCGCGATAGCTGTCGGTCAACGTAAGCCGCTCTCTCCGGCGGCGCAAACGCCGGCCAACCTAAGCCGCCTGCTGACGGCGCGAAACGTCGGCCAACTTAAGCCGCAATTCCGGCAGCGCGATATGCCGGATACCTTTAACCGCCTGCTGACGGCGCGAAACGTCGGTTAACTAAAAAAATACCGGCAAGGGAGCGCTTCCTATCCGTGCTCCTTCCCTGTCCGCGACAGGGAGAAAGAAGCGCTCTCTTGCCGCCCTTCCAAGGGGCTGTTTCCAAATGGAAACAGCCCCTATTGTTTACGCACAGCCAGCCAACTGGCAAGGCCTCCCATGAGCATGGGCACGATCACCAAGGCCGTGGCCAAAGGCCAGGGGGGGAAATAGATTTGCATCAGCAGGGGCGGGAAATTGAGTACATCCCGGATCCGCCCGTGCAGCAGGGCTAAAAGACCGAGCGCCAGCAGACCCCCGCAAAGCCCCTGCAAGCAACCACCCACGACAAGAGGCAGGCGGATATACCAGCGAAAGGCCCCGATCATGCGCAGAATTTCAATCTCATGACTGCGCGCGATCAAGGCAAGACGGATCGTGTTGCCCACCATCAGACCGAGAACCAGGGTCAAAAAAGCCACCGAAGGCCACACCACATAGCGGCTGACCTTGCGCCAGGCCCGGCCGAGTTCATCGCGCAGAGGCGTTACAGCCACCCGGTCCACACCGGGCCGCGACTCCAGCAGCCTGGCTGTGTCGGCCAGCCAACGCTCCAGATCGCGGCCGGGATCCGGCACAAAGGCGACTATGGCTGTTGCGGGCAACGGACTTTTTTCAGCCAGAAAGGGAAAGTTCTTTTCCAGATTTCCCTTGCCGCGACCGAGGCGCACCCCCAGTTCACTCAAAGCCTCTTCCGGGGTATAGGTATTCAGGTACTGGAAACCGGGAATCAGCGGGTAGCTCTGCCACTGCTCCTCTATCTGGCTCTTATCCGTGCCCGGATGCCAATACACCTGGAACACGGTTTCCCCGCGTACCATGCCGAGTTGGGCATCCAGACTGGTCAGCGCCATGAGAAACAATCCGGACAAAAAGGCCACCAGAGCGACAGCCCCGAGGGTCGCTACCTGAGCCCAGGGGTTGAGGGAGAGATCCCGTATCCCTTGCCAAATCAAGCGCAACACTACGCGCTTCATGTCCGTCTCCGCATGTCCGTCTCACCCTCCCGGAACACGCGCGCGCCGGGCCAGTTGGCCTCAGTAATCATGCCGTCCTCAATACGCATGACATACGCGCCGGGATGGCGGCGCATCAGTTCCGTGCTGTGCGTGGCAAAAAGCACGGTGGCCCCGTAAGCCTGGAATTGTTTGAACAGTTCCATGAGCCGGTAGGAAAGCTCGGGATCCAGGTTGCCTGTGGGCTCATCCGCGAGCAGTACTTTGGGATTGACCACAAAGGCGCGGGCAATGGCCACGCGCTGCTGCTCGCCCCCGGAAAGCTCGCCGCAACGGAGTTTCAGGCGGCCGTCAAGGCCGAGCGCGCGTGAAACCGCCCGCACCCGGCGCTCGATATGCTGCGCGGCCAGGCCACGGATTTCCAGCGGCAGGGCGATATTCTGCTGCACGCTGCGTTCGGGCAGTATTTTGAAATCCTGAAAGACCACCCCCACCTGCCTGCGCAGCAGAGGAACCTTGGCTGGAGAAAGTTTTTTCAGATTCATGTCCGCAACCTGGACTTCACCCCGCTGAATGGGCAAACCCGCGTACAGCAGGCGCAACAGTGTCGTCTTGCCGGCTCCTGAAGGGCCGGATAAAAAGACGAAATCCCCTTTTTCCAGGGAAAAGGTGCAGTCCTTCAAGGCCCAGTGCGAGCCGAAGTTGTGTGAAAGATGGCGGACCTGTATCATGGCTGGCAGGAACTATACGGAAGGCGGCGGCATAAAACAAGCACGGCAAAATGAACAATTACCGGGCGCTTTGCGACGTTCAAAAATCGTTGAGGCCCCGCAAGGGATAATGCAGAGCATTGATAACGGCTTTGTCAGCGGGCAGGAAAGGGAGCTTGCACGCCTCTTCCGGCGTGACCCAACGCAGTTCTTGCCCGTCCTTGGGCAAGGGATCGCCGGAAAATTCCACAACATGCATGAAATGCAGCACCACGCGCAGATCGGGATAATCGTGGCTCAGCGTCTGCCAGTGCAAAACCGTGGCGCAGGCAATGCCCAACTCCTCGCGCAGTTCACGCACCAGAGTCTGGCGAATATGCTCGCCCGGCTCCTGCTTACCGCCGGGAAACTCCCAGTACCCGGCCCTGGGCTTCCCTTCCGGACGTTTGGCAGCCAAAAAACGGCTGTCCCGCCAGATGATGCCTGCCGCAACCCGCACTGTCTGCATGTGTTCCGCCGAAAATAAGAAGTCAGGCTGTCCCGCCGGGACGGGTCATGTACACGGCCTCTTCCGGGGTCAGCCCGGCGAGGCGGACCACAGCCAGAGTGTAGCCCTCATTGATGTGAGGAGTACAGACCGGACAACCGGCCGAAACAATCATACAGCGCTCGTCAAGCCTGCTCACGTCCACCCCGGCGGCAAGCAGCAGTTCCGTGGTCTTGCCCGGCTCCCAGAGCACGGGCTTGCCGCACATCTGACATTCGACATACAGGAGTTCCGGATCGTACACTCCGGCATTCCCCGGATCCCTGCGCAGGACTTCGAGCAGGCTCTTTTGGACCGCATCGGACAAGGCAGTGAAGTTACTATGTATTTCGGCAGGCGTCATGGATATACCCCCCTTCCGGACTCAGCCGTTGCTTTCTCTATCTGTTTAAATAGTATGCTCTTGCCGCGGGAAAGCAAGAAAAAAAAATTCCGGCAACCCGGCTCTTTACGGAACCCGCCGGCAAAGATACAGTTCACGAAGCAAAAGGTACATAATAATGAACACCGGCCCTTTTTCAACTCGTCCCATCCGTCTGCTGCCCCCGGCCCTGCGCAACCAGATTGCCGCGGGCGAGGTTGTGGAACGCCCGGCCAGCGTGCTCAAGGAGTTGGTGGAAAACAGCCTTGACGCCGGAGCCACGGAGGTTTCAATCAGCCTTGAGAACGGCGGGCAAACCCTGCTTGCCGTGCGCGACAACGGTCAGGGCATCCCGGTCGCGGATCTGGAACTCGCGGTTACCCGGCACGCCACCAGCAAGGTCGCCTCTTTCGCGGATCTGCTCCATGTGGCCAGCTACGGGTTCCGGGGCGAGGCTCTGCCGAGCATCGGCTCAGTGGCCGACATGCTGGTGGAAAGCGCGTATTGCCCTGAAGAGGGCGACTGCGCCGAAGGCGCTTTCATCCGGGTCAGACACGGGGAAATCGCCGCTTCCGGCCCCTCTTCCCTGCCTCGCGGCACGCTGGTCGAAGTGCGGGACCTGTTCGCCAATGTTCCGGCCCGGCTGAAATTTTTGAAAACCCCGGCCACGGAGTTGAAACGCTGTCAGGAAACCCTGATCCGCCTTGCCCTGGCCCGGCCGGATACGGGCTTCAGCCTGTCCGTTTCCGGCGCGGACAAGCCCCAGGAACGGATGCGCCTCGAAGCCGGGCTTTCCCTGCCTGAACGTCTGATCAGCATCTGGCCCCGGCAACTTGTCGACAGCCTGCACCCCTTTGACGCGGAACGCTCCGGCCTGCGCGTGCGCGGCCTGGTTGCTCCGGCGCAGCAGGCCCAGGCCAGGGGCGATCGCATTCTCACCTATGTGAACAATCGCCCGGTACAGAACCGGCTTCTGCTGCAAGCCCTGCGCCAGGCCTTCAAGGGGCGGCTCACGTCCCGCGAATACCCGCAGGCCGTGCTTTTTCTGGATATGGACCCGCAGGAGGTGGATGTGAACGTACATCCGGCCAAAAGCGAAGTCCGCTTCCGGGATGAACGGGCCGTGTTCGGCGCTGTGCTGTATGCCCTGGAAAAGGCCTTATCCGGGTCCACCGCCGGTTTTTTCGACCCCCTTGGTCCTGCCGCTTCAGGAGTTTCCGCTCCCAACGGGCAGGTCCCTGCCTCGGCCAACATTCCTGAGCAAGCCGAACTGCCGCCGCTCTCCGCCCACAGCTCCCGCCCGGCCGGGTTCTGGGGCAGTATTGATGCGCCGCGCCTTGTGGACCGGGTTGAACAGGAACGCGAAGACCCGGCGGAACAACAGGAACGTCCGGACCTCCCGGAATCGGTGTTTCGCGCTTCCCGCCCCTCGGCTCTGCGCGAGGAAGAAACAGGCTATGCTCCCATCCCGAAACTCCCGCCAGCGCGGGGCGGCTATCCCGTGAGCGTGGGCGACTTCACCTGCCTGGGACAGGTGGCGGACACCTACCTTATTCTGGTGCACGACGCTTCCCTTTTTCTGGTGGATCAACATGCGGCTCACGAACGGGTCCTGCTGCATGCCATCAGAAACCAAACCATGAGCGCGCAAAGCCAACTCCTGGCGATCCCGGCGGATCTTCCCCTCCATGCCTCGGAAAAAACCAGACTCGAACAACTGTTCGGTCAGCTTACGAATCTGGGGTATTCCCTGTCCGCCACTCGTGCGGGCGTGAGCGTTTCCGGCGTGCCCCCCTTGCTCGGGCGAACCGAAGGCCTTGAATTGCTGCGGGATATCCTGTCGGAACGGGTGGACGGGCCGGAGGAACTGCTCCATCGCATGGCCTGCCGCGCCGCCATTAAAGCCGGGCAGACCTTGACCGCTGACGAGACAGCCGGACTGCTCAGACAGTGGCTGGACACGCCGGAGCGCGCTTTTTGCCCGCACGGCCGACCCACGGTGCTGCGTTTTGACCCGGCGGCGCTGGAGAAAATGTTCAAGCGTACCAAGTGACCGGTTGTTTTTCTCCTCCGGGAACGCTACACTGCAACGTATCGCCATACACGACACACCACAGCCACACGGAGCCAGCATGCACGTTGCCGACTTTGCCATCGGTCCCCTGGAGACCAACTGTTATGTCATCCATAACGACACCGAAGCCGTGGCCATAGATCCGGGCGGCCCGCCCCGGCCCGTGCTCGACTTTCTACAGCAAAAAAAGCTGAAACTTACGCACATCCTGCTGACCCATCTGCACTTTGACCATACTTACGGTGTTTCCGAATTGGCCGACGCCACCGGGGCCACGGTGCTGGCTTCGGAAGACGACCGCTACATGCTGGCGACCGAACCCGGCAAAGGCGGCGTATGGGGCCTGCCCCAGGTTGCGCCCTATGACTTTGCGGGCCTGCCTGAAGGCGCGTTGCCGCTGCTCGGGTCGTCCTGCGTTGTTCTGGCCACTCCGGGACATACGCCAGGCGGCCTGTCCTTTTATTTCCCCGCTTGCAAAGCGGTTTTCTCAGGAGACGCGTTGTTCTACCGCTCCATCGGGCGCACGGATTTTCCCCGTGGCGACACGGACACGCTGCTGCGTTCCATCCGCAGCAAAATTTTTACCCTGCCGGAAGAAACCACCGTCTACCCCGGCCACTCCGAACCCACCTCGGTGGGTGACGAAAAACGCAATAACCCCTTTGCCGGCGACTTCAAAAAATAGTGCCGTAAGCGAACGAAACTGTGCCGGGAAAAAACGCTGTTGCCCCCATGCCTCTCCCTCCTGTTACGGCGGGTTGCGGCTTGTTGGCCTGTAGTCCGCGTCCCGGCGGCAACAGCGATACCGCGGCCGACCTCTTTGCTCAAGGCTACGCTTCGACCGCCGGGCAAAGCCCCCGGCCGGTCATGCTCCGGGAATATACGGTCCTGCCCTGCATAGGCTGTGACGCCTGTTGCCGGGCCATCCGCCGCCTGCCTCCGGAACCTCAACCAGAATCTCACGCAACCCCCGAGCATGGCCGAGCCCGCCTGAAGGCCTTATTCGGACAAACCCGCAACGACTTGCCCAGGTTCGGTTGTCCCCTGGCAGCCAGAGATCACGGCGCGTTGCTGCTCAACTTTCTGGCCGAAGCTCCGGCCTTGTGCCTGGTTTCTCCCATATATTTCTACCACTTGCCCGCGCTGCTCAAGGCCCTGCTGGATCGGACCCAGCCCTTCTGGAACCTGCGTGAGATGGGTATTGATGTTTTCCGGGCCCGGGAACGCACCTGCCACGTCATCCTGATCGGCGCGCGGCCCCAAGGGAAGCAACTCTTTGCGGGCAGTCTGCTGACCTTGAAATATGCCCTGGCCGGTTTAGGCATCACACTGGCGGAACCGCTTCTGCTCTATGGCCTGGACAAGGCCTCCGCTCTGTCTGGCGACAGCCGGGCCGGGGAACAGGTGTTCCAATACGGCAGACAAGCGGCGGGAGAACTACCCTGATAGGGGCTCCGGTGAGTTACATCGCTGCAAAAACGGGACTGATATGCTTTTTGCAGCGGATACTGCACGACCTCGGCCGCGAGCGACGTTGCCTGGCCTGTACCGCGATCTTCCGGGGTGAGAAGGCGGAAACGCTGTTTTGCCCGGCCTGTACGGCGACCATGCCCAGGAAGCAACGCGGCTTCTGCCCCGGTTGTGGCGAACCCGCTGCCTGGCCGGAACTCCCTCTGGCCTCATGCGCACACTGTCTTAAAGAACCGCCTCTCTGGCAGGACTTCATTTTTCACGGCCCGCACGAAGGCCTGCTGCGAAAGCTGCTCATCACACTCAAATTCCACCAACAACCCTTTCTCGGGCACGCCCTGGGGACGCTCCTGGCCACGCACCCCGAATTCGCCACTCTGGCTGCGGATGCGGTCATACCCGTGCCTCTGCACTCGTCCCGGCTCACTCGGCGCGGCTACAATCAGGCCCAGGAAATTGCCCGTCCCGTGGCCCGGCATCTCCGGTTGCCCCTGACGCCGGATCTGTTGTTCCGGGTGCTGCCGACCACGCCCCAGACAAACTTCAGTCGCAAGGAACGGAAAAAGAACATCCAGAATGCTTTCGCGGCCCAGGAAGCCGTGCGGGGAATGCGCGTGCTGCTGGTGGATGACACACTCACAACCGGGGCCACGCTCACCGCCGCCACCCAAGCCCTGCTCGCAAGCGGGGCCGGCAGCGTCAGTGTGGCCGTGGTCAGCAGGACGCCCTCGCACTCCCCCGCCTGAGCTTTTGCGCATTGAAACAAAAAAACCGTGCTGTTTAAACAACACGGTTTCATAGAAGCTTTCTCTGCTGCAAGCGGGGCGTTACTACTTTGTCATACTCCTGAATGCATCTTCGACCAGTTTATTCAGCGAGCGGCACTGTTCTTCATCAGCATTGACAAAACGCAGACCCATCAGATGCATGCCGCCACTGGCCTTGACCCAAGCCACATCGGCAATAGCCTGAAAATACTGTTCCGCATCATTTTCATAGACTTTAAAAAATCCGCTGGAAAACTTGTTCAGCAGCGGGATATGCACATTAATGTGCAGCCGCGTGCCCACGGGCAGCGGCGACCGCGATTCGACGCAAAGGCCACCCTTGCTGATATCGTTACAAGGAACGTCAAGCAAGGGATCCTTGGCTATAGGGAACACCAGTTCACGCGCCTGCACCCGGTAGGGGCGCGGCAGACGCAAATACTGACGTTTGTTTTCTCCATCTTCATGCATTTCCTGAGTGGACGCGCCTGTGTCGGCAGTGTGTTTGTCGCTCATGTACGGCTCCTGGTTCAATTCACGCAAGGCTTTATATTTTTCCTTATCCTTATATATATCAATGTTTTTATTACTATATACTCTGAAGCGGACAAAGGCAAGGCGCGCTCTCAAAGGGCGATGGGGCAGTGGCTTCTCGCTGCGCTATCCATTGATCTGTGGCCTTATTTGGCGTATTTTAAAAGAAACAGGCGGAGATAAGCGCGGGAGACCGGCAGGATAGGAGTGATTATGAACATCACGGCAGAAACGCTAAACATATTGTTTTTATTAGTACCAGGCTTCATTTCGTCCGCTCTGTTCAGACTTGTCATTCCAAGAAAAAAAACCGATCAACTGCTGTTTTTATTTGAAATTTTAGCTTTTAGCATCGCATTATATGTATTTGTCAGCATGTTCCAAAAATGGGAACCAATCATTGTTATTGAAAAAGATAATTCATCAATATTGATAAATAATAATTACAAAGTAATATTGTACATACTGTTTTCATCCATTGCTTTACCGATGCTGTTGGCATTTATTTTCGGAAATTGCTGGCACATAAAAATATTACGAAAATGCAGAATATCATTTTCTACAAACAGAAGCTCCGCATGGCATGATGTATTCATCGAACAAAATAGATTTACCCGTGTTCATTTGAAAGATGGAAGAATTCTTGATGGACATCCAATGTATTATACTGAATCAGAGGATGGTCCTAAATACGTATATTTATACAAACACGACTGGTATGACGGCCAAGCGCAAAAAAGCATTCAAAGCCAAATGCACGGAATATTGATCCCTGAGAATCAAATTGAATTCATAGAGTTTTGGCTCGAAAAGTCAGAGCTTAAAGAAGGAGAAACAGTATGAGCGAGCCTAAAAGAACCCCGCCTCCGCCGCCGAGTCCGTCTATGCCCCCCATGCGAAAACGAATCGGCCCAGACCCCCTTCGCGAAGGGTTTAATCCTCCGCGCGAAAGGGAAGAGCGCCCTTCCAGCCCTCCGCCGCCTTTTCCAAAGCAGTAAGAAATCTCGAGAAAGGCTCCGAAAGGCAATATCCGCCAAGGTTCAAAAAACCTTGGCGGATATTGCCTTTCGGATGCCCCACCATTAACGCTCCATGACCATGACGCAACCGATGTTGATTTTTGTCTTTCGGCCTCGCAGAGCGCACCAGTTTCGCAGAAACTTGTAAGTGCGCCCGTCAGCAATACGGGATTTCGGCTGCTGTGATGCTGCTACGGTTTTCGATGCCTTTATGGGGGACGTGGGGGCGACAGCCACCCGCCAGCACCGGAAGTACCCTGTGGGTACAATCGGTATGCTGGCTCTCGGAGTCAGCGCCGGAAAAGCGGGCAGGGAAACGGCTTGAATCGAAACATAAATATAGATTTTATTATTTTTCTTTTTTGTGGGGTATTATCAGGACAAGTCCCCGCTAGAAACCAATACGCCGTTTCTCTTTGTCCGGTGGAAGCATCAATTCATTCAGGGTTTCAATGAGGCCGCCGATAGCCGCGTCATGCTTTCCTACGGTACTCTCAAGCTCTGCCAACTTGGAGGCAATTTCTTTGTGGGCTGGTACGGCCTGCCGCATCCAAACAAAGGCGCGGATGATCATGCGGCTGATTTCTTCGGCTCGTTCCGATTTCAGAACACTTGAGAGCATAAGCGCTCCATGTTCGGTGAAGACATAGGGGGCATATCGCCTACCGCCACGACCACTCTTTGAGGTCACAAATTGTGACCTCAAGTTTGAGGTGCCAATTTGGTACCTCAAAGAATCCCACTCCTCGTAGGATAATTGGAAAGCGAAGTCCTCAAAGCGCGCTGAATTGCGTTTTGTTGCCCGGACAAGCGCTTTGGTTTCCACCCCATACAAAACAGCTAAGTCAGAGTCGAGCATGACCCGCTGGCCGCGTAGTTCAAAGATGCGCTGAACTATGGTGTCATGCGTAAGCGCTGGGGTATTTTCAGGCATAACCACTCCTTTCTCCCTCCCCCTACCCGATTGCCTGGACATTTACAACTGAGCGGAATCACTGGCCCGTCTGTGCCCGTAAGCCGTTTAAATAGTCGCTCCACTTTTGCATCATGCGGCGGCGCTCCGGAAGATACTCGGCGGCAGCCCTAATGTCGCCTCTCTCTCCGTGGGCAAGCTGGCGCTCTGTCCAGTCCCGGTTATGGCCCCCTGTTCGTTGAGAATAGTCGAGGCCATGCCCTGGAATCCGTGCACGGTCATTTTCTCTTTTGTAAATCCCATGACATCGCCGCACAAAATGTAAGTCCCGCATAGCTTTTTAGGCTTCGCGGGACTTCGTGAAATGATACTATGGTGGGCCCACCAGGATTCGAACCTGGGACAGTCCGGTTATGAGCCGGAGGCTCTGCCAACTGAGCTATAGGCCCCTGTGTCGCGGGTTACTTGTACAGGCCGGCAGCCCTGCCTGTCAAGGCTGCCGGCGGCTCAAACCGAACCACCTCGTTCCGTCTCATACGGCCAGAGCCGCATACCACCGTCAAGCACATACAGATCCGTGGCCCCGAGCCCGGCCAGGCGGCAGGCCACGGCATAGGCGTCCCTGCCGTCGGCCGACACCAGCACAAGGGGAGTAAAGCGGGGCACTTCGTCCTGCAGGCGCTTTTTAAGTTGAGGCAACGGGATATTGTATGCTCCGGGAACGCGTCCCTCCCGCCAGTCCGGCAGGGATCGCAGATCCAGGGTGAAAAATTCGGCCCCGGCCTGTCGGGAAGTCAGGAATTCATCCGGAGTGACGCCTTTGATCAGGGTATCCAGCTTATTGCACACAATGGCGCACGCGGCTGCGAACATACGTGAACATAGGCCCAAGGCGGGCCGCCGCGCCGGTGTGTCCAGCCGGACGCCTTCGGCCAGGGCTGCCAGGGCCAGGCCGAAAAGGCCGTCCCCAAGGTCCGCTACGGGACCAAGCCCGAGCACCTGCACGCCAAGCAGGGTGCGACTGGGCCGATCAACGGTCAGGGCCAGAATGATTTCCGCGTCCCGCACCAGGCTGTCGCATGCTCCCAGGGCAAAGGCCCCGTCCCTGGAGCTGACAATGGCATATTCCGCATCCCGTCCCAAAGCTTGGGCTTCAGCCAGACTGAGTCCGGCTCGTTGCAGACGCAGATTCCTTGCCGCGTTTTCGCCCGGCAGGCACAACATTGCCTCGCGCACGGCCAGAGTGCCGTTCCCCGGCGCAGGGGCCTGTTTTCCGTCCGCCGCGACTGCCGCGACCACCGCGACTACCGTATCGAGGGCGGTCCAGGCGCTGAATTCCGCCGCTTCACTCCCTCCCGGCCAAGCGGGCAGGGCACAGCCGGAAACGGGCAGAACCGCGCCGGGCACGGCCGCGCCGCTGCCCATGAGCACCAGTGGCGGTCCTTCCGGACGGTCATCGGACAGACTGATACGCCCCTGCGCATCAAGAATGACCCCCGGTTCCCGTAAGATCGGATGGCGCCCCATGAGCGGTGTGGTCCATATACTGCACGCGGCATCGTATTCGCTTCCGTCCGGCAGAATTACGCGCTCAAGGCGCGTTCCGTCCGCATTCAGACCCAGGCCAAGGCGATCCGCCGCAATGTCCGGGCAGTCGATGCGAAGCACATCCGGCCCGAAAAAACGCAGCAGCAAAGCATCCAACTGCGTCTCAACAGCAGGAGATTCACTTTCCTTGACCCGCAGCCAGCGCACTTTGGCCCCGGCCTCCAGAGCCAGACACACCGCGTCAAGGGCGGACACACCGCTGCCCACCACCAGCACAGGCGAATTCGAAGCGGCTGCCTCAGCCAGCGCCGCGTCGCACGGTCCGGGGTCAGCCGCAAATCCCGGCATGGGCCAGGAAAAAACATTGGCGGCTTTGTGCAACGCCCTGGGCAGGCGCACGGTCGCGGGCACTTCCAGCACCAGATCCGTATAGCGGATCGGCAAACTCCCCCGGCTGGAACTGACGGTAATTTCACCTTCCGCCAGATCCGGCATGATATCCTGCGCTTCCAGAATACCCACCTCTCTCGAGGCCAGCGTTTCCAGATTGGGCAGGGCAAGGTTCCGCCGCCTGCCTGCCGGTCCAAAAGCGTCCTGCGTACCGGCAACGGCAGCGGGGATAATGACGTTGACCTCATGTTCCGGCAAGCGGCGTTTGATGCGCGTTGCGGCTGAAATTCCCGCCGGTCCGGCGGCTATAACGACGATGCGGCGCACGTGTGACTCCTTTGGCGTAGCCCGCCCTTTTGCAAGGCCCTTCCGCTTTGCGGGCCGGGCTTCCGGCTCGTTTAACGTCCGCCTTATCTCTTGACCGCGGCGGAACGCGGGATTATTATAAAAGCTTCATAATACAAAAGGGATCTTCAGACCGCAATACGGCTGTTCTTCCCGCTACTCCCTGGAGGCGCCGTTATGATGGGCTTTGGAATGCAGGAAATCCTCGTCATCCTTGTGATCGGCCTGGTAATCTTCGGCTACAAAAAACTGCCCGAGATCGGCAGCGGCATGGGCAGGGCCATCAAGAATTTCAAAAAGGCCACTTCCGAGCCTGATGAAATCGATATCACGCCCCAAGCCTCTGCCAAGAAGAACAGATCTGACGACGACGCCTGATCCTTAGCGTCCAGAGGGCTGAGACCGTCACTCGGCTCGCTGCGGCGCAGCCTTCTAGAGACTGTGGTTGTCACTTGAGCCGTTGCAGCGCGGCCGCCAAGTGTTCCAGCCAGATCCGCGCGAATCCTTCATACTCAACAGTGCCCACCAGCCGGGAACGGCAGGCAAAGCCCGCTGCCGTGAGGCGGCTGTGCCATGACTCCGGGTGTTCTCCGGCCATATCCTTTTCCGCATGCTTGCCGATAATCGACAGCAGGGGCAGCAGCCAGACGGTTTTTGCCCCTGAAGCCGCTATGCCGGGCAGCAGATGCTCAATGCCGTGCCCGCCCGCAAGCGTCCCGATGAAAATTTTGTTGTCCCGCGCGGTAACGGCTTCGGACAGCGCCTGATAACCGGCTCCGCCGCTATGCCATGTGCCGTGCCCCATGCAGAGCACGGCCTCATCCGCTGCCCGGCCTTCAGGCAGATGACGCAGCAGAGCTTCCGCGGCCCGGTCCACGTCAGCCTTTTCATACAACAGGGGCAAACCAACGGCGATGTGCCTGGGTCCGCCCTCTTCGGCCGCGCTGGCCGTCTCTTCAAGCAAGGCTTCATACTCCTGGCCGGGAATCAGGTGCAGGGATTGCACAGCCACATGGGTATAACGTTCAAATCCCATGCGGCAAAGCGCTTTTTTCACGGAATCCGTTTTCTTTCCGGCAGCGGCCAGACGGCTGCGCATACGGTCCGAGGTAAAGGCCCAGCGCACGGGAATGCCGGGAAAGACCCGGCGAACCTGCTCGGCGAACAGGCTGAGCGCTTTTTCGCCCAAAGGGGTTGCGGAACCGAACGCGGCCAGAAGGATGCCGGTTTTGTGAGAGGATTCCGTCATGCGCTGCCGCTTTATCCGGACGGCGGCGGAGAACAGGCCGCACCGGCCCACTGGCCCGCGACGATATAGGCTTCCGAAAGCTGTTTGTCGCTGATATTCATGGTTTTGGCCAGGACGTTCACTTCATCCCAAAGTCCTTGCTCATACGCCACCATGATGCCGTACCAGGGCGCCAGCGGGCCTTTACCCCCGACCAGAACGTCCTGTACTTCCGGATCCAGAGACAACTGGGCGAAAATCTCGTCGGCCGGCACGCGCATCAGCGACTCCAGCATGGAAAACAGCCCTACCAGGAAGAGCTTTGCGGACAACCCCTTGTCGTTCTTGGTAACGCTCTGGGCCAGCGTTTCCAGAAACTTGGCCCGATAGGCCGATATGTAGACGAGCTCCTGCGACATGGGCGAGGCGTCGAGCCCCGCGAGCGCGCTCACAAAAAGCCACTGCCGCAGCTTTTGCGTCCCGAGCAGCACCGCAGCGTGGCCCACGTCCTGCACCTTGACCGTCAGGCCGAAGTAGACGGAGTTAATATAGTTCAATAGCCTGTATGTCAGCACCACATCCGTGGAAAGGATGTCGCTGATTTGCTGAAAATTGGCATTTTGATCGGCCATAAGGGCCAGCAGGCGCGTTTTGGTCAGTTGCGAGGGGTTGAGCTTGATGCCGCGCACCACCTCAGGCTTGCTGTAGAAAAAACCTTGAAACAGGGAGAACCCCTGCGTGCGGCAAAAGGACGCTGTTTCGCGGTCTTCGACTTTCTCAGCCAAAAGCATCGCCTTGTATGCCTTAAGATTATGAGCAATTTTAGCAATCTGCGCGTTTTGCCCCAACTCCAGAACATCCACTTTGATGACATCCACCAGGGACAGGAACGGATGCAAAGAGTCCTGCCCGATATAATCGTCAAGGGCCAGGAGATACCCCTGCTGCTTCAGGCTTGCCAGCCCCTGCAACACGGACTTTGTGGGTTCCACGGATTCCAGTATCTCAATGATGCAGGTTTCCGGCGGCAGCACTTGCGGCAGTTCCTGTTCCAGAAACTCCGCCGTGAAGTTGATTAAAAAGCGCTGCTTATCGCGCAGCATCGGACGCAAGAGAGAAAAACCGTCGATCATGACTGTCGAAGTCGCGGCCTGAGCGCTTTTGTTCCCCAACCCCGGCGACAACGAAGGGTCACGAAAGAGCAGCTCATAGCCCCATACAGCCCCTTGCAGGTCAAACACCGGCTGTTTGGCCACCAGGGCAATACCTGTGACGCCCTGACCCGATTCGGCGGGGTCCAGCAAATCATTCATTCCTTTTGCTCCTTCCTTAGTCACCTAGCACATGATTGGCGGATTGTCATCCGAGGCTTGTTTCCGCTTCCTGGCGGAAAAAATGATTGACTTTTCCCCGGCGAGGGCATACATACCCCCTCTGATGTTTTTGTGAGCCTTGGGGCAGCCGCTCCACAAGGGCACGGCGGAAAGGGTTCCGCCTACATTGAGCATATATTTCCGGAGGAACTTCCCTTGGCCAATCATAAGTCCGCCCTCAAGCGCCATAAGCAGAGCCTGAAGAAGGCCGCCCGTAACCGCGCCGCCCGCACCCGGGTGAAAAACGCCATTAAAGCGGTACGTGCCGCCGTTCTTGAAAAGAACGCGGAAAAGGCTTCCGCCGCTTTTGTCAATGCCACGTCCATTCTGGACAAGACTGCCAATAAAGGCGTGATCCACTGGAAAAACGCGGCACGCAAAATTTCTCGTCTTGCCAAGGCCGTGCAGACCGTCGAACAGGCGTAGCCTGCATCGGATTTTACGAAAAACAGCCGGCGTCTCAGAAAGACGCCGGCTGTTTTTTATTTGATGACACAGCCGCCCTAAGACAGGCAAAACTCCACAGTAAATTCACCATGTTGTGTTGAAAAGGGAATGGCGACCACAGGACTTTCCGAGATATGGCGGATCTGGTGGCCGTCTCCCATAATAACCGTGGGAGTGGAGCCTTGCACGGTGATGCCGATTTCCGCGAGCCCGGCCCTGGCCTGCCCGGAAATCATGTTTATCACCTCACCCACCGCGTCTTGCGTATCGTGCGCGAGATCCTCGATAGCATCGCCAAGCATGCCCTCCACCAGAGCATGGGCGGCTTCCTTGCTAAAGGACACGGCAATACTGCCCCGCATGTCGCCGGTCACGCCGACAATGGCGGAAACGTCTCCTTTGGCCGCATCATCCTTTTTTACATAGGGAGCGCCAAAAGTGGCCTCCATTCCGGCCATCATGCTCAAAATATCCCGGGTCGCTTTAATGAACGGCTTGGCGATTTCAGTGCTTGCGACCATTACATCTCCCTTGTATTCGGCATTTAAACACCACCACGGCTGCTAACCATACCTTCTGCAAAGTGAAAAGGCAATTCCCGGCTCAGTCGCCATCCCGTTTCATCCGGGCGTAAAATGTGGAACGTTTTACCCCCAGTATTTTCAGCGCCCCCCCTGGTCCGGTGATTTTGCCGCCGGTCACCTGCATAACGTGCTTCACATACCGCCGCTCCAATTCTTCGAGAGACGGCAGGTCAGACGCCAAATCCTGCAACCCGGCCGCGGAAACGTTCACTGCCATTGTCTTGGCTGTTTTTGCCGGAGCCGGCCCGTAGTCCATTTCTCCGCCGCGATACAAAATGACGGCGCGTTCAACAACACTTTTCAGTTCCCTGACATTGCCCGGCCAGGAATAGGCCGCAAAAGCCGCCAGTTCGTGCGCCTTGGGGCGCGGCACAGTCTTGTGGTAGCGCCGGGCGAAACGGTCAAGAAAGAGTTCAAGCAAAATGGGTATATCCTCTTTACGCTCGCGCAGAGGGGGAAGATTGAGCGGCACCACCGACATGCGGTAATACAGATCCTCACGAAAGCGACCGGCCAGCGTCTCCTGCCACAGATCTTTGTTCGTTGCCCCCACCAGCCGGAAATCCGAGTGCATGGCCACGCTGCCGCCCACCCGGAAAAAACGCCGATCCTGAAATATCCGCAGGAGTTTGACCTGCGTTGCCATAGGGATATCGCCTACTTCGTCGATAAACAGAGTTCCGTTATGGGCCAGTTCCGCCAGACCGATCTTCTGTTTATGCGCGCCGGTAAAAGCGCCTTTTTCATGCCCGAAGAACTCGCTTTCAAAGAGGTTTTCGGCAATGCTGGCCGGATGCACCGGCACAAAAGGGCCGGGGCGGTCGCTACAGTTATGAATATATTGCGCGAGAAGCTCTTTCCCTACCCCGGTTTCCCCGAGAATAAGAATGGGCGCGTCTGTCAGGGCAACCTGGCGGCTCCTGGAAATAAGCTGCCGCATGGCCGGGCTGCTGTAAACAAGCGACTCCGGGGTTTCTTGAAAATGCTTTGTCTGGGCGTATTCGCGTTCCACCTTTGGCGGGGCGGGGCGATCGGTATAGCGCAACGCGGCTCGCAGTTCCTGGGAAAAAACTCGCGCCGCTTCCTTTTGCTTTTGTATGCCCAGGCTTTGCAGCGCATGCACGGCGTAAGCGCTTTCAAGATACAAAAGCCAGGACTCGTCTTGTCCCGCCTGAAGCAGCAGGGACAAGGATACCGCGCCTTCTTCGTTGATCAAGAGCGGCGCATCGCGCAGCCGTGGGCGTATGTCCGCCAGACGGCTTGCCAGGGCGCCGGTTTCCAGTTCCGCGCCGGTAATGTTGCTTACCGCCTTAATTTCCATGCTGTCCCCGCTGGCCAGCCGGACCAAGGCCGCGCGTTCCGCGCCAAGTTCGCTGCAGGCAATGCGCACGGCCTGGTTCAAGTACTGTTGCAGGCTGATCCAAGGCGGCAGAGACTCAAGGGCCAGGCGACAGGATTCCACCGGCTCCTGTTCCATCGGCGGCGGCGCCGACAGCCCTGTCATATCCGGCGCGTCCGCCGCGTCGCGCAGAAAAAGCGACGGCATCCGGAATACAGTCTCTGCCTCCGCGTCGGAAAAAAGCGGCGGCGACTCACAATTGACCCAGGAAAAATCGTGAACGGAAGTCGGCCGATTCGCCAGACAGGCAGCGCTTTCCTCGTGCTGCGCAAAATCGGCGAGAGTCTGCGCCGCTTCCGTTCTGAACAGGCCCGCGTTCTCGAGTGAGCCCATGGCGTCAAGGCAGTCCGCTATGCGCCATTTTGTGCGGGCCGCTTCCAAGCGGTTGCCGACGCTTTCAAAAAGCTGCCCGCTTTGGTGCAGGCAAGACAGGGTAGCTTCCAGAGAAGCCCCCTGCTCCAATTGCACCGCGGCAATGGTTCTGAAGGCGCTGGCCTGCAAATGCCTGTTCGGGCCTTGCAGGGTCCGGCTGAGTTCCTCGCCGAGAGAAAGCCCCGGCACGGGCGGCAGCCCCAGCCGCCTGAAGGAATGGAGCATATCCAGCAACCAGGGATAGGAATAAATCGGGCGGTTAAGCGTGTTACGCTGCGAGATGCGCATGGCATCCGTTAATATAGCATGCGCGGCAGCGACGCGCCCTTTGCGCCAGTGATAATAGGCAAGTCCGCGCATGCCCCAGACAAAAATTTTTGTTTCCGACTCAGGATCCGTCTCGGCAATCACATGGTCAACAAGCTCCAGAGCCTCCTCGCAGCGGTTCATATACAACAGGCACATGGCCAGTTGCGCTTCCCACCACATGGTCTGAAAGCGGTTTTTCCGCAGGGACGCGGCGCGGCGTGCGCTTTCCAGAATACCCACGGCCTGGTGAAACCGCCCCAGGTAGACAGCCGAAGAACTGGTGTACAAGGGATACATCTCCGTCTGAAAGCGTCCCCGCCACATCTGCGGATGACTTGAGGCGTTGTCGAAGTAGCTGATCACCTTCTGGAATTCTCCCTCCCAAAAGTGGAACATGCCAAGGAAATATTGCGAATGAGCGGTAATATCCGGATCATCGAACCCGGCCAACGTTCGGGCCCAGTGCCGACGCAACTCTTGCAGCCGCGCGGTGGAACATTCCGCGTGCATGTTTTCAAGGCAGACTTCCACAAGGTTCAGCAGGGTTTCGGTCCGGCTATCCCCCAAACTCAGCGCCACGTTGCGCGCCGTGCCCGTCAGTTTCAGCATGAGGGACAGGTGTTTGGTCAGGTACATGGATGCATCCCCGGCAGCAAGAGCAAGCTCCAGAAAACGGCGGGCCTCCGGAGAAGCGGCATTGAATTCGGCCCACCCCTGTAGATAGCGGATAACCAGCGCCAGACAGGCTACAGCGGCAGTGGATTGCGATCGCTCCAGATAGCGATCCATACATTCAAGGAGACCGGCGCAGGCTTCCAGGATCTCCCCCTGCCGTTTCAGGGCCAGGCAAAGCGCAAAATTGCGGGGGGCTGCGTGCAGAGAGGGCGGGAGCCCGACAGGCAGGGCCTCCCCCGGATTCGCCAGGGTGAAGGATATACCCGCAAATGCCGGGGCAACGGCATAGCGGGCTCGATCCCCACTGCCCTCGACGATGACAACGTTCGCCGCGTGCAGTTCGTCCAGTGCGGCCCGTATGGCGGACTCCGATTCTTCAAACAGATGGTGCAGGCACTTTTGGCTGTAGCCCCCGCCTAATTCCTGAACGGCGCTGAACACGAGCGTGGCCAGGGGAGTGAGAAACAACATGCTGTCTCCTTTGACTTTGAGAGGAATCTTTATCGTAAACCATGAAGTGAAGTATCTCAAAACAAGACGGCGTTGTCCATATTCTGGATAGTATCCTGTTTTCAGATAAAACCATTTTGTATGTACATTAAAAACATTAGTATTTTTATCATATTATGCCATGAAAACTTGGCATACCCCTTGCTTTATGCAAGTAACATTTAACCTACACGGAGTTATCATGAAAACATACGAACGGCTGGTGGACACACTTATTGAAAGCGGCGTAACCCGGGCCTTCACCCTGCCCGGGCTTGGCATCACCTGGAGCCTGCCCGCCTGGCATCAACGACGGAAAGAACTCGATCTGGTGCTGTGCAGAAGTGAACAAACAGCCTCCATTATGGCTCAAGCCACCGGACGGATCACCGGTAAGCCCGGTGTTTTTCTCGGACAGGGGCCGTGGGTGGCCAGCACCGGCCAGTTCGGCATCATTGAGGCAGCCTTTGCCGGTACCCCCATGCTGATCATCACCGACACTTCGGACTATAACGGATACGGCATGTACGGCTGCTACCAGTCCATGACTGGCGGCTATGGCGCACTGGACATCCAGTCCGTGCTGCGCCAGGTCACCAAATACTGCGCATACGCCACCGAGCCGGAAGAAATTATTTACGGCGCACAGATGGCTTACAAACACGCGAGTCTGCCCCGTAAGGGTCCGGCCGCGTTGATCATGAAAACCTCGGCCATCCGGCAGGAGTTCCCCGACCAGCCGTATACGCCCTTGTACCCGTCAGAAGGACATTATACCTACACGCCCGCCCGCCCTGACATGGATGCCGTACAGAGACTTGCCGCCATGCTTGGCGAGGCGGAACACCCCGTCTTTATTGCAGGCAATGGGGTGTATGATTCCCGTTCCGGCAGCGCCTTGCTGGCCCTCGCCCAAAAAACAGGGTGCGCCGTGGTTACTAGTTACCTGGGGAAAAGCACCGTGGATGAAACCGCGGACGTGGCCTGCGGCATGCTCGGCACCTGGGGACACCCGGCAGCCAACAGAATGCTGCAAAAAGCCGATCTGGTTGTGATGCTGGGCGCGAGCATGGGACCTGACTATACCCGCTTCCGCGATCCCAAGCTGGTACGCCCCTCGGAGCAAAGACTGGTTCAGGTCGATATAGACCCGCGTTCCTCCGGTTGGGTATACCCTGTGGACCTTGCCATTACCGGCGATGTGGCGGATGTGATCAGCATGCTGTCACGCCTGGACCTTGACGAATCCCGTAGGGAACAGCGTCTGCGGGCTATCCGGTCGCTGAAAGACCAATGGGACTATGACGCCCCGCAGGGGCACGCCCCCCAGCCGGGGACAGTGGCTTTCATTGATATAGTGCGCGGAATGCAGAAATCGATCACCCGTGACGATATCATTACGCTGGACGCGGGGAATTCCCGCATCTGGATGACCAACGCGCTCAGGCTGCCCTATCAGAACCAGTTGCTGGCTCCCGGCGGCGCCGGCGGCATGGGCTGGGGAGGACCTGCGGCGGCAGCGGCCAAGCTGGCCCTGCCGGAAAAACGCGTGACCTGCATTGCGGGCGACGGCGGTTTCATGATGACGGCCGACGTTATTGCCACTTGCGCCCAGCATAAGATTGCTGCTACTTTTGTTGTGCTGAACAACCGGGGTCTGGGCATGGTGCGCGACAATCTCGGTCCCAACCGCATAGCCTGCGATTTCCCTGACATCGACTTTGCGAAAATGTGCGCCGGCATGGGCGCGAACAGCTATACGCTGACGCACTCCAAGGACTTTGACGACGTGCTGCACAGCGCGTATGCCTATCAGGACGGCCCGAGCGTGATCGACGTGAAAATAGACCCCCAGGATTCGCACCGCATGGCGACTGACCATACGCCTCTTCCTTAAAAGACGTAATGCAGAGGAGAATGCGCAATGAACACGATACCGCCCGTCGTGATAGTCACGGGAGCCGCCAGCAACATCGGCCTTGCCTGTGCGCGCCGTTTCGCGGCCGACCATACGGTCATACTGGCCGATATAATCGACGCGGGCGTGGAGGCGGCTCGTTTGCCCCAAGCCCGCGCCTTCAAAGCGGATGTCAGCGATTTCGCCCAATGCCAAGCCCTGGTGGCCGAGGCGCAAAAATATGGACGCCTTGACAGTCTCGTTCACTGCGCGGCTATCACCAAACCCGCCTGTTCCATAGAGGAAATGTCGATAGACGAATGGGAGCAGGTCATCCGGATCAACCTGACCGGGGCGTTCTACCTTGCCAAAGCCTGTATCCCGGCCATGTCCGAAGCGGGCGGCAGCATGGTGCTCTTCACTTCGCGGGCGGCAAAAACCGGTTTTGCCGCTCTTGGTTCCAACGCCGGAAAAACCAAAGCCCATTACTGCGCTTCCAAGGCCGGGGTCATTTCCCTGGTGAAATCCCTGGCCACGGAACTTGCGGGCCGCTCCATACGGGTCAACAGCGTTGCGCCGGGGCCTGTTGCCGGGACCATGATCCCCAAGGAACAGCAGGACGCCGTCGCGGCCAAGGTTCCGCTCGGCCGCGTGGGAACCCCGGAGGAAATGGCGGAAGCGGCCTATTTTCTCTGTTCCCCGGCAGCAGGATTCATTACCGGCCATGTGCTTGACGTCAACGGAGGCACCTTGATGGACTGACAGAAACAGTTCAACAAAACCGTGAGCCGATTTTCGCCAGAGGAGCATCTATGACCTTTACTTTCAGAAATCTCTGCAACGGGCTGGCTCTTGCGGGCGTGGCCCTCATCCTGTGGACCCAGACCTACGGTTCGGAGAACGCGCTTCAGACTGAAGGCATCCACCCCATGGATTACCCGCGCTTTTTGATCATCTTTCTGTTCGTCCTCGCGATCCTCTCCGTCTTCAAACCGGGCAGAGACGAGGCCGGCTCCATGCCCATCCTCACCCGCCGCACCGTGCCCATGTGCCTCAGCTTTGTGCTCTACGCCCTGCTTTTCGACGTAGCGGGTTTTGCCGTGTCCGCCTTTTTCGGCATGTTCTCCTGCGCTCTGATCATGGGCTACAAGCGCTACGCCCTGCTCGGCGGCGTCTGTGCCGCGGCGTGCGCCTGCATCTGGGCGCTGTTTACCTATGCACTCAAAATACCGCTGCCGGCCGGCATATTCGGGTAAACGCCAACCAAACAGGGGAGAATCATGGAAACTATCCTCACCGCCATCCTTGAGGCGTTCAGCCCGCTCGTTGTGAGCATGAACTTTCTCGGCGTCCTGATCGGCATGATCGTCGGCGCCCTGCCCGGCCTGGGGTCGGTCGTGGCCATCACCATCTGTCTGCCCTTTACTTTCGGCATGCACAGTTCCGTGGCCATTGCGCTGCTGTTCGGCGTGTATTGCGGTTCCGTCGCCGGCGGCTCCATCGCCTCCATCCTCCTCAACACGCCCGGCACGCCCCAAGCGGCCTGCACGGCCCTTGACGGGCATCCTATGGCCAAGCAGGGCAAAGCGGCCCAGGCCATCGGCTGGGCTCTCGCGGCCTCCATCTGCGGCGGGCTTCTTTCCTGCCTGGTGCTGATTCTGGCAACGCCCCTTCTGGCTGATTTTGCCCTGAAATTCGGCGCATTTGAGACATTTGCCCTGATTCTTATGGGACTGACCTGCATATCCAGCGTTTCCGCCGAAGCCCAGGTCAAAGGCATTGCGGCCGGGGTTCTGGGCTTGCTCCTGGCCTGCGTGGGCGCATCGCCTTTCAGCAGCGAACAGCGGTTCACCTTCGACCTGTTCGCCCTGAACGGCGGCATTGATCTGGTGGCCGTCATTGTCGGCGTGTTCGCGCTCTCCGAGGTCATCATGCGCGCGGAGGGCATTTTACACGAAAAGCGGGTTGAAGCCATGACGGGCGGTTCAGTGATCCTGCCCGCCCTGCGTGAATGGGTGGGCAGGCGCTGGCTCTTGATCAAATCCTCGCTTATCGGCACCTGGGTCGGGATCATGCCCGGCACGGGCGCTGCCACGGCGGCCTTTCTCGCCTATGGGGAAGCCAAGCGCTCCTCCCCCAGGCGGGACAAGTTCGGAACCGGCGAGCCGGACTCCATTGTGGCAGCGGAATCGGCCAATAACGCCGTCACCGGCGGCGCGCTGGTGCCAACGCTGGCGCTCGGCATTCCCGGCGATCCGATAACCGCCATTTTGCTGGCCACATTCACCATCCACGGCCTCAGCCCGGGTGTGCGGCTGATGACGGAAAGCCCGGAAGTCGTCTATGCCGCCTTTGTCACCCTTATCATCGCCAATATTTTTCTGTACCCGGCCTGCGTGATCACCACGCGGCTTTTCAATTTTCTCCTGCGCCTGCCCGAACCCATTCTCATGGGTGTGGTCGTGGTGCTCTGCGCTCTGGGCGCGTATGGCTCACGAGGGAATCCCGTGGATGTGGCCGTTACCATGGTTGCCGGTATTGTGGCCTACTTCATGCGCCGCAACGGATATCCCATGCCGCCCATTGTCATCGGCCTTGTACTGGGACAACAGTTTGAGCTAAGTGTAGGGCAGATGCTGCTCTTCAAGGGCAATCAAAGCTGGCCGGCCTATATCCTATCCTCGCCCTTGGGGTGCGTCCTGTTGTTGCTCGCCCTCGCCGTCCTGGCCATGCCCCACATCAGCGCATATCGTACAAAAAGATCACCAAAGAGTACTCCGGAAGAGTGTCAACCCTAACATGTAACAGTATGCTGAAGGAGTTTCCCATGTTGCAAAAATTAGCCTCCCGCATGGCCGTGATCCTTTTGAGCCTGCTCATGGCCACCCCTGTTTTTGCCGCCTACCCCGACAAACCCGTAACCCTTGTCGTGCCTTTCGGCGCCGGCGGAGCCGTGGACGTGCCTGCCCGCCTGCTCGGGAACATGATGGAAAAGAAGCTCGGCCAGACCATTGTGGTACAGAACATCGTCGGCGCCGCCGGAACCCAGGGCGCGGCCCAGGTCGTTACGGCCAATCCCGACGGCTACACCTTGGGGTACTTTCCCACGGGTGTCGTCTGCCTTCAGCCTCATGTTCAGAATGTTCCTTACGGCCGCGATTCCTTTACCCTTCTCGGCATGACCACGCGCCAGCCCGTGGTCCTTATGTCTAGCCAGAAAGCCCCCTGGAAAGACTTCAAAGAAATGGTCGAGATCGTCAAAAAAGAACCGGATACATATGTCGTGGCCATCACCGGCACAGGCAATATGACGCATATCCCGGTCCTGGAACTTGCCAAACATTTCGGGCTCAAATTCCGCTATATTCCCTACCGTACCACGCCGGAAGTCATGAAAGACATGCTCACCGGCCGCGTTGCGCTCTATGCGGACTCTCCTGTGCCCCTGTCGCAGTTCGACGTATTCGGATTGATTCAGTTCGCGGATGCGCGCGCGGACAACCTGAATTTCCCCACAACAAAAGAAATGGGCTATGATGGGCAATTCCTGCACTGGCAGGGCGTTTTTGCTCCCAAGGATCTGCCCGCGGATGTGACGGAGCGTCTTGCGCAGGTCATTCAGGAAGTGGTACAGAGTCCGGAGTTCGCCGCTGAGATGAGTAAAATGAGCAGCCGCGCCCATTGGCTGGGAGTCGACGAATTCAGGCGCTTTTTCGAAAAAGAGTTCGACATGTACGGGGTTGTGCTTAAAGAGATTATGGCCAAACCGCAATAGCGATTGCATCGCCGCTTTGGAAAAAGCGGCTGCGTATATGGTGGACGGCTGCGCCCGTGCGGCGCGCCGTCCCGCCATTCCGGCAACACCTTGTATGGTAAGGAGGAACCATGGCGTTTAACCCAAGCATGCCATACGCGCGCCCGAACCGGGACGCCTGCCTTGACTGGCTGCAAATGCTCTCCGGAGCGGCGCTCGTGCTCTTCATGGCGTGCCACACGCTCCTGGTATCCTCTGTGATTATCAGCCCCGGACTCATGAATGCCATTGCCGGGTTTTTCGAGGCCACCTACATGGCCCAGGTGGGCGGACCGCTCATTTTTCTCGTCTTTATCGGCCATTTTATCCTGGCCGCCCGTAAGATCCCCTTTACTGCCGACGGCCAGGAAATCGCCTGGGCGCATGCCAGAATGCTGCGCCATCCCAATACCTGGCTCTGGATAGCCCAGGTGCTCACGGCCATGATCGTGCTGTTCCTGGGGGCCATCCATATGTGGGTGGTGCTCAACGATCTGCCCATTGAGGCCGCCAAGTCGGCGGCCAGGGTGCGGAGCGGCGGCTGGCAGTGGTTCTACTTCATTCTGCTGCCCGTGATCCAATTGCACGTCTTCATCGGCGTCTACCGCATCGGAGTCAAGTGGGGCTTCATCACTCGGGAGAACAGGGACAAAGCGCAAAAAATCGTGTTGGGCATGTTCTGCGGGTTTATGCTTATCGGCGTAATCACCTCGCTGGCGCTGGCCAACATGGCCCTATAAAGGAGCCTTCCATGCAGACCTGGTATTCCGATCTTCTGGTCATCGGCGCGGGCCTTTCCGGTGAGCGCGCGGCCGTGGAAGCCGCGGAAAAAGGATTTTCCGTTGTTGTGCTGTCCATCGTGCCGGCCCGGCGTTCCCACTCTTCCGCCGCCCAGGGAGGCATGCAGGCGGCGCTGGGCAACAGCGTCATGGGAGAGGGCGACAGCCCGGACGTACATTTTGCCGACACGGTCAAGGGTTCGGACTGGGGTTGCGATCAGGAGGTGGCCCGGCTTTTCGCGGACGCCGCTCCCATCGAGATGCGCCGTCTGGCCGCCTGGGGCGTACCCTGGAACCGGGTGGTCGCCGGAAAGGACAGTTATTTCAAGGGCGGGGAAAAATTCGAAAAGGAAGAAAAAAAGGAGAACGAAGGCCTGATCACGGCCCGCTCCTTTGGCGGCACGGCCAAATGGCGCACCTGCTACACCTCTGACGGGACCGGACACGCGGTCATGTGCACCATGGACAACCGGTGCGCAGAGCTCGGCATCAACGTGTTGGACAGAAAAGAGGCCGTCGCCCTGATCCACGACGGCACGACCTGCACCGGGGCCGTGGTGCGCTGCATACGCACGGGCGCGTTGGAAATCTTCCGCTCCAGGGCCACCGTCATTGCCACGGGCGGATTCGGGCGCCTCTACAAAGCCACCACCAACGCCGTGATCTGCGACGGCATGGGGCACATCATCGCCCTGGACACCGGGCTGGTGCCTGTCGGCAACCCCGAGGCCATCCAGTTTCACCCCACGGGCATCGTTCCCACAGACATTCTGGTTACCGAAGGCTGCCGGGGCGACGGCGGCACCTTGCTTGACGTGGATCAAAAACGCTTCATGCAGATATACGAGCCGGAAAAGGCCGAACTGGCCTCGCGCGACGTGGTTTCCCGCCGCATGATCGAGCATATGCGTTCCGGCAAGGGGGTTTCTTCCCCTTATGGGGAGCACCTCTGGCTGGACATCCGCCACCTCGGGGATCAGCATATCTGCGCCAAGCTCCGGGAAGTGGACGAGATTTGCAAATATTTCCTGGGTGTTGACCCACGCGCGCAGCTTATTCCGGTGCGGCCCACCCAGCACTATACCATGGCCGGGATACGCACGAACAAGGACGGCGCGGCATACGGCCTCAAGGGGCTCTTTTCCGTGGGCGAGGCGGCCTGCTGGGACATGCACGGCTTCAACCGTCTGGGCGGCAACTCCCTGGCCGAAACCGTGGTCGCGGGCGGTATTGTGGGCCTTAAGATCGCGGAATTCCTGCAAGGGCACGAGACTGTTTTCGGCACTGCCGCCGCTCGTGAGGCCGTGGCCCGCGTAGAACAAAAAATTGACGAACTCGCCCAGGGAAGCAAGGGCAAAGAAAGCGTCTATGCCGTGCGCGCAGAGTTGCAGCAGGCGCTCATGGACGGCTGCTTCGTGTTTCGTAACGAACAGGGACTGCTCCGTTGCATCGAAACTCTGCAAGGAACCCTCGAACGGGCCAGAAAGGTCGGGCTTGCGGGCGGCGCAACGGGCGTGGCCCCGGAACTTTCCGCTGCCCTGCGCATTGAAGGGCAGGTCAAACTAGGCCTGATGATTGCCAAGGCCGCGCTTGAGCGGCGGGAATCCCGCGGCAGTCATAACCGTGAGGATTATCCGGCGCGGGACGACAAGAACGGGCTTACCCGCACCCTGGCCTACTGGCGGGACGGAGCGGACATGCCCGAACTGGCGTATGAGGATGCCAGCCCGGTCTTTGAACTGCCGCCCGGCGAACGCGGTTACGGCGGCGGGCAGATTGTCCCGGCCGATCCGGACATGGTGGCTGCAAGAATGATCAGGAAGGGGTAAAGGAAACAATGGGACGACAACTGCACTTCACAATATTTCGCTATAATCCCCAATTGCCCGGCGACACCCCGCGCATGCAGGATTTTTTCCTGGATGAAACGCCGAACATGACCCTGTTCATTGCTTTGAACCGCTTGCGCGAGGAGCAGGATCCGTCGCTGGTCTTTGATTTCTGCTGCCGCGCCGGAATCTGCGGCTCCTGCGCCATGGTCATCAACGGCCGTCCCGGCCTGGCCTGCCAGGCCCAGACCGCGGCCCTGCCCGCCACAATCACCCTGCACCCACTGCCGGTCTTCAAAATGCTCGGGGATCTGTCCGTGGACACCGGCGTCTGGTTCCGGGACATGTACCGCAAAACAGAGTCCTGGGTGCATACCACGCGGGAAGTGGATCCCACGCGGCAGGAAGCGCGCATGGACAATGCGCTGGCCGAGGATATCTACGAACTGGAACGCTGTATCGAGTGCGGCTGCTGCATTGCCGCCTGCGGTACGGCCCGGCTGCGTCCCGACTTCATGGGGGCCGCCGCCCTGAACCGGGTGGCCCGCTTTATGATTGATCCCCGTGACGAGCGTTCGGAAAAAGACTACTATGACATCATAGGCTGCGATTTCGGCATCTTCGGTTGCATGGGCCTGCTGGCCTGCGAGGACGTGTGCCCCAAAAACCTGCCTTTGCAGAATCAACTCGGCTTTTTGCGCCGCAAAATGGGCTTTGCCGCCCTCAAACAGTTGTTCAGGCGGCCTTGATATGCGTACTCTGCATACGGATCAGATAGTCGAGGCGGTAACGCAACTGTGCATGCACGCTAACCGTTATCTGCCCCAGGACGTGCGGGATTGCTTCAGCGCTTGCGCGGAAAAGGAACGCTCGCCCGCGGCGCGGGAAATTTTCCGCCAGCTTAAGGAAAACTACGAACTGGCCGCCTCCACCGGCATTCCTTTATGCCAGGACTGCGGCCTGGCCGTGTTCTTTGCGGATGTCGGCCAGGACCTGCACATTACAGGCCTGAATTTGCGCGAAGCCATCAATGAGGGCGTGCGCCGGGGCTACGAGCAGGGGAAGCTGCGCAAGTCCGCCTGCGATCCTTTCAGCCGCACCAACACCAAAGACAATACCCCGGCTATCATTCATTTTGATATTGTTCCGGGCGACAAGCTGCGCCTTGCCTTCATGGCCAAGGGCGGCGGCAGCGAAAACATGAGCCGGGTGACCATGCTTTCCCCGTCCCAGGGCTGGAGCGGCATCCGGGAGTTTGTGCTCCGGCGCGTTGCCGAGGCCGGGCCCAACCCCTGCCCGCCCGTCATTATCGGCATTGGCATCGGCGGCACTTTTGATTATGCTCCGATCCTGGCCAAAAAAGCCCTGCTGCGCAAACTCGGCGATAGCAATCCGGACCCGGCCCTGGACGCCTGGGAAAAGGAACTCCTGGCCGACATCAACAAGCTGGGTATCGGCCCCATGGGCCTTGGCGGCGCAACCACGGCCCTGGACGTGAAGATCGCGGCCGCGCCCTGCCATATTGCCAGCCTGCCCCTGGCCGTCAACGTGCAGTGCCATTCGGCCCGGCACGAGGAGGTGGAACTCTGATGCCCGAACGCCATCTGACCGCTCCCCTGTCCGATGCGGATGCCGCCGATCTGCGCGCGGGCGACGTGGTTTTTCTTTCCGGCACCATCTACACGGCCCGCGACGCCGCGCACAAGCGCCTGTGCGAACTTCTGGACCGGGGCGAGGAACTGCCCTTTCCCGCCCAGGGCGCGGTCATCTACTATGTCGGCCCGTCTCCGGCCCCTGAAGGCAGGCCCATCGGCGCGGCAGGACCGACCACCAGCTACCGCATGGATTCCTATGCCCCGCGCCTGCACCGCCTGGGCGTAAAAGCCAGCATCGGCAAAGGCAAACGCGGGCAGGAGGTGCTTAAGGCCCTCAAGGACACCGGCAGCGTCTATTTCGGCGCCACGGGCGGGGCCGGAGCGCTCCTGTCCATGTGCATCCTTTCCTCCAAAGTAATCGCCTTTGACGAGCTCGGGCCGGAAGCCGTGCGCGAGCTCACGGTCAAAGATCTGCCCCTGCTCGTGATCAATGATGCGGTCGGCGGCAACCTGTATGTCACGCCCGACCTTGCGGCGGTCGGGCTGGAATAGGCTCAGATTTTTGGAGGGGCTCAAACCAGTGCCGCAAAGGTTATCATCCAGTGATACTCTCGATGGGATGAACGTGAGCCTTAGCACCACTGGCCGCACCTCCAAGCCTCCCCGCCAGGGCCTAGCATAGTAGCGTACCGGTTGTGCCGCTGCCATGCCCTGAGATACGAACCACGTGAGCCTTTATGCCGCACATTATCCGTACCGGGCATTCCTAAAACAGCGAAGCTGTTTTCAGGTTACGAGGGGTGCAGGGGAAATCATTTCCCCTGCCAGGGTTTGGGGCGGAGCCCCAATACGAATAAACTCTTTACTATCCAAGGAGACGCGCCATGTCCCTTTTTACCACCCAGGAAGCGCTCGATTACCGGGCCAAAGTTCGTCCCGGAACCGTGGAAGTCATGCCGGTAAAGCCCTGCCGGAACCAGAAGGATCTTTCCCTGGCCTACAGTCCGGGCGTTGCGGAAACCTGCAAGGCCATCCACGCGGACAAGGAACAGGTCTACACCTACACGGGCAAGGGCAACCTTGTGGCTGTGGTGACCAACGGCACGGCCGTGCTTGGCCTCGGCAACATCGGTCCTGAAGCGGCCAAGCCGGTCATGGAAGGCAAGGGCGTGCTGTTCAAGGTCTTTGCCGACGTGGACTGCTACGACATCAATCTGGCCGAAACCGACCCGGACAAGATCTGCGCCATTGTCAAAGCCCTGGAACCGACCTTTGGCGGCATCAATCTTGAGGACATCAAAGCCCCGGAATGCTTCTATATTGAGGAAAAACTGAAGAAGGAAATGAATATTCCGGTGTTCCACGACGATCAGCACGGCACGGCCATCATTTCCGGCGCGGGCCTGATCAATGCCCTGGAAATTTCCGGCAAGAAAATCGAAGACGTGCGCATCGTGGTCAGCGGCGCGGGCGCGGCCGGTATTGCCTGTTCGCGCTTTTACCTGAGCATGGGCGTGCCCAGGGAACATATTGCCATGTTCGATTCGCGCGGGCACATTCACCAGGGCCGCACGGATCTTAATCCGGAAAAGCGGGAGTTCGCCGGGAAAAAGGCCTTTGCCGACCTGGCCGAAGCCTTCAAAGGCGCGGATATGTTCCTGGGCTTGTCCCAGCCCGGACTGGTCAGCAAGGACATGGTGAAAAGCATGGCCGCGCATCCGGTCATTTTCGCCTGCGCCAACCCGGTGCCGGAAATCCCCTACCCGGACGCCAAGGAAGTCCGCCCGGACGCCATCATGGGCACGGGCCGCTCCGACTATCCGAACCAGATCAACAACGTGTCCGGTTTCCCCTTTATCTTCCGGGGCGCGCTTGATGTCAGGGCCACGGAAATCAACGAAGCAATGAAGCTGGCCGCGGCCAAGGCCATTGCCGCCCTGGCCAAAGAACCGGTGCCGGACTATATCCTGGAAGCCTACGGCGTCAGCGAACTGGTCTATGGCGTGGATTATGTCATTCCCAAGCCTTTGGATCTGCGCCTGATCGAATACGTGGCCGGCGCCGTGGCCGAGGCCGCCATGCAAACCGGCGTGGCCCGGCAGCGCGTGGACCCGGCCACTTACCGCCAGTCCCTGAGCGCGCGTCTGGAAGCCTCGCGCTCTCGTATGGAGGGTGTGGTCAAGGCCTACGGTTGGTAAATAAGGAAATTCAGCAAAAAACCGGCGTCTTACGCCGGTTTTTTGCTGTTAATAAAGCACCGTCGGCATAATATCCACACACAACAGCCTGTCCTGGCTCAGTTTGTGTATATAGGTCACAATATTCTCCTTGGTAGCCACATCTTTATATATGTCGGACAGGTAGCCGCGCCTTTCTCCATATAATGCGTAGAGTCCCTGAGCAAACAGGCCCCAGAAGTTTTCTATGCTTGGCCTGTCCTCTATTACCGTGACAACGCCATGTCCCTCCAATTGATAGACGTGGGAAAAGAGTTTGCCCTCGTCACTGCAAACGTAACAGCGCACACAGTAATACGGCAATTCTTTTGCCAGGTCATGCAAGGCCGAGAGCTCCCGCAAGGCCTCTTCATCCAGGGAAATCAGCGGGCGCAGACGTTCTATTTCCGAGTCCATTGTTGCGCAAATGTCATGACGGCGCCGGATATGCCACTGCTCCTGGGAGTTCTGAAGGGAGAGGATATCAGAAAGCAGATCTTCGTTGTCATACTCGGTCTCAAATCCCGGCTTTGCCTGCGAAAAAATAAAGCCCTGCAAATAGCACCAACTGGTTTTAACACAGCGTTCAAGCTGTGAGGCCGTTTCCACGCCTTCAAAGAGCAGATTGAACCCCGATGTCGCGCCAAAAGCGCTCATGGCGCTGCAAACTTCATAAAAAGAGTGTTGCGTATCCGTTCTCTGCACGATGGAGCGGTCAAGCTTGATGATGTCCGGCATAATATGGGCAATGCGCTCCACACTGCTGGCGCCCTTGCCGAAATCATCAATCGCAAGCATACAACCGGCCTGGCGGTACTCGGTAAGCAGCTTTCCAAAGATGTCGTAGTCGCCGAACAACTCTTCTTCCGTCACTTCGATGACAATGTTCCGCGGATCAATCGCATACTGGTCCAGCATGGCCAGAGTGGGCAGTTTGTTGTAATGCTCCCTGTGCATATAGATCCAGGAAGGTTTCAGGTTGATGAAAAGCTTGGCCTTGCTGCCGGATGTGGCGTAGGCCGCAAAGGCAAGCTTGCGCACATGCAGATCAAGCTTCAGCTTGTCCAGATCAGACACCGCCGGATCTTCAAAATACGGCCCCAAGCTGTGGATTCTGCCGTCCCGCTCCTCCCTGGCCAGCACTTCGTAGGCGAATACGCTACGATCCGCAGTTCTGATAATAGGCTGAAAAAAAGGAATCGCCTTTGTAAAGTCCGGAGCAGTCATAAGGATTCCCTGTACATTTTTTAACGTTGCATGATCGTATAGCGGCTACAGCGCAAGGTATTTTTTCATGGTCGGCGCATAGAGGCGATCGCAATGATTGATGTGCGTCATCCACCATTCTTTCAAAAACTGCAAATAGATCTCCGGATCGCGCAGACGCATGCTCTCACTTGCTATGGCAAAAGATTTTTTAATCAGAGCGGCATGTAACCCTTTATGGCTTTCGAGTTCGGCATATCCGGCAAGACGCAAGAACTCCTCTTCCGTGGCAAAGTGCAGTTTTGTATACCCATCCATCATGCTGAATATGGTATTGAGATAAAACTCGGTCTGCTGACCATGCTGAATGGAGAATCCAAACGAATTAATAAGGGTGACTATTCCTCTGTGCTGCTCGTCAATGATGGGAATGCCGATCTCATTTTCCGGACCCCAGGAAATCAGGAGAGAATGACTCATGTGGACAGCTCCTTATTTAGAAAAATCATACCATTTTGCAGGCAAAAAACTCAAGAGGAGATATTCACGGGTAGGGTTTCATGACCTGGCGCAGCGTTGCAGCAGTAAAAAGTCCGCCGCACATAGGGCGGCCATGGCTTTCAGTACCGGAACCACACGCGGAATGGCGCAGATGTCATGGCGGCCGCCTGCCGTGAACCCGGCGGGTTTTCCATCCCTATCCACACTCCGCTGCTCTTGGCCGATGGAGGCAATGGGCTTGACGGCCACTGTAATGACCACAGGCGCGCCACTGCTCATGCCGCCGAGCACGCCTCCGGCATTATTGGAGGCAAACCCGTACCCGGCGCCGCCGGGCAGCGTACCGCTTGCCGCTACAAAGTCGTGGCCTGCGGCGCGGTTATTATCGCCGCAGGCGGGCAGCAGAGGATCGTTATTCTCGCTCCCCTTGAGGCGCGCTGCCGCGAATCCCTGGCCGATCTCGACCCCTTTGACCGCGCCCACGCCCATCATGGCATAGGCCAGACGCGCGTCCAGTTTATCGAATACCGGCTCGCCGAGCCCGGCGGGCAAACCAAGTATTTCCACCCGCACCAGCCCGCCGATGCTATCGCCCTGTTTGCGCGTTGTCTCGGCCAGGGCATCCCACTTGGCGGCAGTGTGCGGGTCCGGGCAGAACCAGGGGCGGGAAGCGGCGCCCGCGCTGTCATCAAGAGACGCGGCAATACCGCCTACCTCCAAGGTACAGGCGCGTACAGTTATGCTCAGGGTATGCAAAAATTTCGCGGCAATGGCTCCCCCGGCCACACGGCTCACGGTCTCCCTGCCCGAGGAACGGCCTCCGCCCCGGTAATCGCGCAGCCCATACTTAACCTGGAAGCCGAGATCAGCATGGCCCGGCCGGAACACGCGGGCCAGCGCGCTGTAGTCGCCGGAACGCTGGTCCGTGTTGTCCACATGAAAGGCAATGGGCGTACCCGTGGTCAATCCCTCGAATACGCCGGACAAAATACGCACCCGATCCGGCTCGTTACGGGCCGTTCCGGCCGCTTCGCCCCGGCCGCCCGCGCCGGGACGCCGCGCATCCAGTTCCTGTTGGATATCTTCTTCCGACAGGGCCAGCCCGGCCGGACAGCCGTCCACAATGCCGCCAAGTCCGGGGCCGTGCGATTCGCCATAGGTGGTCAGGCGAAAAATGCGCCCAAAGGTGTTGCTGTCCATGAAGTGGTCCTTTTTCTTGGAGGGGCTCTGCCCCTCCACCCCGCCAGGGCCTAGCCGGCCCTGGACCGGGTATTCCTGAAAACGGCAAAGCCGTTTTCAGGGTATGGGGG
>JGI24704J35079_10000178_pt1 | contig 32110 bp, 18 predicted proteins | sample TergutNt197P3_FD_35079 | JGI IMG/M metagenome (IMG submission 35079)
GCCGAGATGTCGCCCACGGGCGCCCCTTCCTTCTGGGCCTGCTTGACCTTGGAATTCATGAAGACCGTGCAGCGGCTGCCCAGGTCCACCGGCCGCCGGGCGGCCAGGGCCGCCTGGGCAAAGGCGGCCGCGTCCAGTTCCAGGGTGCGGGCGAAGGTCTCCAAAAAGGAACCGCAGCCCGAAGAACAGGCCTCGTTGAGCATCAGGCGGTCGATGACTCCGCCCTTGACAGACAGGCACTTGATGTCCTGGCCGCCGATATCGACAATGAAGCTGACCTCGGGCTGGAAAAAGGCGGCCGCGGTGGTATGGGCCACGGTTTCCACCTCGCCGAGGTCCACGCCCAGGGCGGCCCGGATAAGGCCCTCGCCGTAGCCGGTGACCCCGCTTTTGAGCACGGTCAGGCGGTCGGGCATGAGGTCGTAGAGTTCGGTCAGGGCCCGGATGGCCGATTTAAGGGGGTTGCCGCTGTTGTGGCCGTAGTAGGAATGGATCAGGCAGCCGGCCTGGTCCAGGGCCACCAGCTTGGTGGTGGTGCTGCCGGCGTCCAGGCCCACGAATATCCCGCCCTCGGCCGGCCAATCGGCCCGGGGCAGGCGGGCCGCATCATGCCGGTCCTGGAAGGCGGCCAGTTCCCCCAGGTCCTGGAACAGGGGGGGCAGGGGGGCGATCTCCGGGGGCAGGTCGGCCGCGGCCAGGGCCCGGGCTCTTTCCGCCCAGAGGCTTACGGGCGCGGGGGCCAGGGACCGGGAACCCAGGGCCGCCCCCAGGGCCACGTAGAACTGGGCGTCCGGCGGGCAGAGGGCCTGGTCAGGAGCCAGTTTCAGGGTCTCGGTGAACCGGCGCCTGAGTTCCGGCAAAAAGAACAGGGGTCCGCCCAGAAAGGCCACCCGGCCCCGGATGGCCCGGCCGCAGGCCAGGCCGCCGATGGTCTGATCCACCACGGCCTGGAAGATGGAAGCGGCTATGTCCTCCCGGGCCGCGCCCTCGTTGAGCAGGGGGAGGATATCGGCCTTGGCGAAGACCCCGCAACGGGCCGCGATGGGATGGAGGGTCCGGGCCGACCGGGCCAGGTCGTTGAGGCCGGGCGGGTCAGTCTTTAGAAAGGTGGCCATCTGGTCAATGAAGGCCCCGGTGCCCCCGGCGCAGGTTTCGTTCATGCGCTGGTCAACGCCGGCATCAAAGAAGGTCAGCTTGGCGTCCTCGCCCCCCAGTTCTATGGCCACGTCAACGCCCGGCAGAAAACGGCCGATGGCCTCGGCCCCGGCCACCACCTCCTGGATGAATTCGGCCCCCAGCCAACCGGCCGCGGCAATGCCGCCGCTGCCGGTCACGGCCAGGCGCACGCTTTCGTCCGGGAATTCTTCGGCCGCGGCCAGGATCATCTCCACCATGGTCCGGCGCACATCGGAAAAATGCCGCTGGTAGAGGCTGAAGCAGGTGCGGTCCCGGGAGTTCAGAACCACCAGCTTGATGGTGGTGGAGCCCACGTCGAGGCCGAGGTGATAAGGGGTCAAAGTCCGCATTTACGAGAGGTCAGCAGCCAGCCGTCTTACTTCTTCCAGAGGCAGGCCGGTGACTTTGGCGATTACATCCACAGGCGTTTTTTCTTGCAGCATATTGCGGGCGACTTCAATTTTACCTTCCAGCAATCCTTCCCGCAATCCTTTCCGCAATCCTTCCCGCAATCCTTCCTGCAATCCTTCCTGCAATCCTTCCTGCCGGGCATCACCAAGAAAGGAATCCAAATCCATACGGGCCTTTTCCCTGGCCTCGGCCATAGCCCTGGCTTGTTCATCACCACTTAGGACTTTAATGACGCCCCAGGCTTCCTTGATAGCCGGGTTTGTTTGCGCGACAGACATAAAATCCTCCTCAGTCTTGGCCCTGAAAAACCGCAGCCAGCCGCCCAAGTGCGTTCCGTCAGCCTCTTGTATCTTGGGCAGTTCCAGGACATTGATTTCCATGGAATCAGGGAAATGCACCCTGGTGCTGTCATCATAGAGCCTAAAACGATTATGATAGGCTCCATTTTCCTTGATCATCTCAAAATCAGCTATCAGGATGCTGATGGCCCTGTTGATCTGCTCGTATTGGTAGCCGCTTTTGACCTGTTCCACAACCATCTTGGCCGTGTAAAAGAGCATCCTTTTCCAGATGGAACGTTGCTGTTTTACCTGCACTTCGACATCTATGACCTTGCCGGCGCCGGTGTTGAGCTTGACATCCAGAATACCGAGCTTGTCTTCAACAAACTCCCGATCCAGATTTGGATCAACAACAGTCAAGCCCTGGTATTCCTCAGCGGGCAAGTCCAGCACGGCCTTGAGAAAATCCTCCAGAACAGCCATATTTTCGCCAAACACTTTCTTGAAGACGAAATCGTTGGTTGGCGAAAGCGGCCTGAACCTCATTGGCGCGGTTATCCTCTCCATAATTAAAGTTAAAGATAGCACTTAGCTGCCGATAATTCAAGTAAGCCCAAGTTGCTTTCAAAGGTGATCGCCCAGGCCGTTTGGTGGAGCCACGCTGAAAAAGTCGATTCAAGCCGCCCGGCTTAAGCGGACCCCAACTTTCACCATTGTATTACCACGCCATTCGGGCTATAATAAAGAATTTGGATTTCCGCAGGTGCAAAAATTGGGGTGCGCAAGCATGGCCAAATTCGCCGCCATCAGAGGTTTCAAGGATATCCGGCCTGCCCAGGCCCCCCTGTGGCGCCGCCTGGAAACGGCCGCCCGGGACGTGGCCCGGCGCTATGATTTCGAGGAACTGAGGGCCCCCATGGCCGAGCGGACCGAGGTCTTCGCCCGGGGCTTGGGCGAGGCCACGGACATAGTGGAAAAAGAGATGTACACCTTCACGGACAAGGGCGGGGAGAGGCTGACCTTAAGGCCCGAGGCCACGGCCGGGATGATGCGGGCAGTCCTGGAACACAACCTGGCCGAGGGAGGGCGGCCGGCCCGGCTGTTCTGCTTCGGCCCCATGTTCCGTTACGAGCGGCCCCAGAAGGGGCGCCTGAGACAATTCCACCAACTGGACGTGGAGATCTACGGCGACCCGGGCCCGGGCGCGGACGCCGAACTTCTGGCCTGGCTGGCCGCCTTTTTCCGGGAACTGGGCTTGGGTGAATTGTCCATCAGCCTCAATTCCCTGGGCTGCCCGGCCTGCCGGCCGGGCTTCCGGGCCAGGCTGGTGGAGTTTTTGACCACCCGGGCTCTCTGCCCGGACTGCGACCGGCGCCTGACCCTGAACCCGCTCAGAGTCATGGATTGCAAGAACGAGGCCTGCCAAGAACAAGTCCGGGAGGCCCCCCGTACCCTGGACCACCTCTGCCCGGACTGTTACGGCCACTTTGAAACCCTAAAGACCCTCCTTACGGCTTTGGGCCTGGACTTTAAAGTCGAGCCCCTTTTGGTGCGGGGCCTGGACTATTACACCCGCACCGCCTTCGAGGTCCTGTCCGGGGCCCTGGGGGCCCAGAACGCCGTGGCCGGCGGGGGCCGCTATGACGGCCTGGCCCGGGAACTGGGCGGGGGTGATCTCCCGGCCGTGGGCTTCGCCGTCGGCCTGGAACGCCTGGTCATGCTCCTCAGTGACCAGGCCGCCGAACCCGGGCCGGACTGCTATTTGGCGGTGCTGCACCCGGCGGCCCTGGTCCCGGCTTTCAAGCTGGCCGAGGACTTGCGCGGCCAGGGGCTCCGGGTGGCCGCCGACTGGGAGCCGGGCAGTCTTAAAAGCCGCCTCAAGCGGGCCGACAAGCTCGGCGCGGCCCGGGTCTTTATGCTGGGCGAGGATGAAATGGCCCGCGGCCAGGCCACGGTGCGCGACCTGGCCAGCCACGAACAAACTTCGTTTGACCTTTCACCATATCTTACCTAACTGGAGACAGCCCCGATGACAATCGAAAGTATGACCGGCCTTGGGCGGACCCACTATTGCGGCGAGATCGGGCTTGATCTTCTGGGCCGGGAAGTGGTCATCATGGGCTGGGTGCAATACCGCCGGGACCACGGGGGCCTGGTCTTCATAGACCTCCGGGACCGCACGGGCCTGGTCCAGGCGGTCTTCAACCCCGAGGAGGACGAAGTCACCCACCGGAAGAGCCACGATGTGCGGGCCGAATACGTGCTGGCCCTGCGCGGCCTGGTGCGGGAAAGGCCGTCTGACATGGTCAACCCCAACCTGGCCACCGGCACGGTGGAGGTTTTCATCCGCGAACTGCGCGTTTTGAACACGGCCCAGACCCCGCCCTTCGTGGTGGACGACCACACCGAAGCGGGAGAGAACATCCGCCTCAAATACCGTTACCTGGATCTCCGAAGGCCGGCGGTGCTTAAGAACTTCATCCTCAGGCACCAGGTGGCCAGGCTGACCCGTGACTATTTCGCGGACCACGGCTTTCTGGAAGTGGAGACCCCGGTCCTGACCAAGTCCACCCCGGAAGGGGCCCGGGACTACCTGGTGCCCTCCCGGCTCAACCCCGGGGCCTTCTACGCCCTGCCCCAATCGCCCCAGCTTTTCAAGCAGCTCCTGATGGTGGCCGGGCTGGACCGCTATTGCCAGATAGTCAAATGTTTCCGGGACGAAGACCTGCGGGCCGACCGCCAGCCCGAATTCACCCAGGTCGATCTGGAAATGTCCTTTGTCACCCAGGACGAGATCATGGAGATACTGGAAGGCTACATGGCCGCGGTCTGGAAAGGCGCCCTGGGCCTGGACCTGGACCGGCCCTTCCCCCGCCTGACTTATGAGGCGGCCATGCTGCGTTTCGGCAGCGACCGGCCGGATCTGCGCTACGGCCTTGAGATAGTGGAGCTGTCAAAAATTCTGGCCGGCTGCCAGGCCAAGGTCTTTGCCGAAAGCCTGGCCCGGGGCGGCTGCGTCCGGGCCATTTGCGCGCCCGGGGCGGGGGGCTTTTCCCGCAAGCAGCTCGACGACCTGGTGGCCTTCGCCATCGGGGCCGGGGCCAAGGGCCTGGCCTGGATCAAGCTGGCTGACGATGGCTGGCAGGGGCCCCTGGTCAAATTCCTCACCGAGGGCGAAAAGACCGCCCTGGCCGAAGCTTTGGGGGCTCAATGCGGCGACGTCATCTTTTTCGGGGCCGACGCCCCGGCCGTGGTGGCCCCGGTCCTGGGGCTGGTGCGGGCCCGGCTGGCCCAGGAACTGGACCTGATCCCCGAGGGCGTCTTTAAGTTCACCTGGGTGACCGATTTCCCCATGTTCGAGTTCGACCCTCAAGCCAAGCGCTTCGTGGCCGTCCATCATCCCTTCACGGCGCCCCGCGAGGCCGACCTTTCGTTTCTGCCCGGCGACCCGGGGCGGGTGCTGGCCCAGGCCTACGACCTGGTCGTAAACGGCCATGAGATCGGCGGCGGTTCCATCCGCATCCACCGGCCCGATGTCCAGGCCGCGGTTTTTCAGGCCCTAGGGATGGACCCAGCCGAGGCTCGGGAGAAGTTCGGCTTCCTCCTTGAGGCCCTGGCCTACGGGGCCCCGCCCCACGGCGGCTGCGCCTTCGGCCTGGACCGCCTGACCATGCTTCTGGCCGGGGCCTTAAGCCTGCGTGACGTCATAGCCTTTCCCAAGACCCAGAAGGCCACCTGCCCCCTGACCGAGGCCCCGGACCAGGTGGCCCCCGGTCAATTAATGGAACTGGCCTTGAAGATCCAGGGATAACACGAATTATGACCGCCCTGCTTTCAAACTCGGAAAAAATACCGCGGCGCTTTGAACTGATCGACCGGGAAGACCCGGAACTCTTCCGCCGCTCCTTCCCCTATACTGAAGTGCCCCGCATAGCCTTTGAGGGCGGGGAGCCGCCCCTGGCCCTGGCCGGGGAACTGTTGGTCACCGACACCACCTTCCGCGACGGCCAGCAGGCCCGGCCGCCCTATACTGTCGAGCAGATAGTCAACATCTTCAAGCTCCTGGCCCGCCTGGGCGGACCGCGGGGCATTGTGCGCAAGTCGGAATTCTTCATCTATAGCGAAAAGGACCGCCAGGCCGTGGAAGCCTGCCGGGACCTCGGCCTGCCCTTCCCTATCATCACCAGTTGGATCCGGGCCGCGGCCCGGGACCTGGAACTGGTCAAGAGCATGAAGCTGGGCGAAACCGGCATCCTGACCTCCATTTCCGACTATCACATCTATCTGAAGCTGAACCAGACCCGGACCCAGGCCGTGGCCGGTTACCTGGCCCTGGTCCAAGAGGCCCTGAACCAGGGCATAACCCCCCGCTGTCACCTGGAGGACATAACCCGGGCCGATGTTTACGGCCTGGTGGTGCCCTTTGTCCAAAAGCTCAAGCGGCTCTCCGAGGAAGCCGGGCGGCCCATCATCATCCGCCTCTGCGACACCATGGGCCTGGGCGTGACCTACCCAGGCGCGGCCCTGCCCCGGTCGGTCGGAAAGCTCGTCCGGGCCATCATCGACGAGGCCGGCTACGCGGGCGAAGACCTGGAATGGCACGGCCACAACGATTTTCACAAGGGCTTCATCAACGCCTCCACGGCCTGGCTCTACGGCCTGGGCTCCATCAACAGTACCCTTTTGGGCTTCGGCGAACGCACCGGCAACACGCCCCTGGAGGCCCTCCTGGTGGAATACGCCGCCCTGACCGGGTCCACGGCGGAGATGGATCTCACGGCCATCAGCGACATGGCCCGGTATTTCGAGACGGAGATCCGCCACCCCATCCCCCCCGGCCAGCCCCTGGTGGGGCGCGATTTCAACACCACCTCCGCCGGCGTCCACATTGACGGGCTGATGAAAAACGAGGAAATCTACAACATCTTCGATACCGCCGCCATCCTGGGAAGGGCTCCGGCCATTGCCATCAACGACAAGTCGGGCGCGTCCGGCCTGACCCACTGGCTCAACCGGCGGCTGGGCCTCTCCGGGGACAAGGCCCTGGACAAGGGCCATCCCGGCATCATGAAGATGGCCAAGGCCGTCAGCCGGGAGTATGAACTGGGACGCAGCACCAACATGTCCAGCCGCGAACTGGAAAACCTGGCCCGGCACCACCTGCCCCAATGCTTCACCTCCCAGTTCGACCGTTTGAAGGCCCGGGCCAGGAACCTGGCCCAGGAGATACTCTTCGACATGATCGAAAACGAGGCCGTCCGCTCCATGGATCCGTCCCGCCAGGAGCCCCTGATGGAAAAATGGGTGACGGACATCCCCTACCTCCAGTTCATCTATGTAACTGACGCCAACGGGGTCAAAACCACCCGCAACGTGGTCTCCAGACACGAAAAGGCCAAGTTCGCGGGCGCCACCAGCCACGACGTGGGCGCCAACTTCTCCGACCGCATCTGGTACGTGGCCCCCATGTATGACGGCAAGGTCCACGTCACGGATTTTTACACTTCCCGTTTCACCGGGGCCCTGTGCATCACCGCCAGCGGACCCATCCGCAACCGGGACGACGAAATAGTCGGCGTCCTGGGCCTGGACATCCGCTTTGAAGACCTGGCCAAGATGGAGAACGACGAATTGGGCTTGGCGGAAGAAGACTAAGGGAGAGGAAATTATGAGGACACTCTGCTATGTTTTGACCTTGGTGTTCCTGGCTGGCTGCGCCGGGCAGGACTACCGGCCGGACGACCGTAAAAGCCGAAAAAGCCCTGCGGCCCTGTCCGACGTGGAGCAGTATAAGGCCGCCAGGGGCGCCTTTCAGGAGAAGCTGGCGGCCGCGCAAGGCCTCACCCTGGCCGAACTCAAGGCCCAGTGGGGCCAGGTGCGGCAGGGGCCCACCCACAACCAGTCAACCGCCTACCACTGGGTGCAGACCATTACCGTCACCATCCCGCCGGAGGCGGCGGCCGAACCGGGCCTTAATATCCCAGCCCAAACAGCCGAACAAGCCCTTGACCAGACCCGTTCCCTGCCCTGCATGGCTGTTTTCATCGTCAACCAGAAAGGGGTGGTGGAAGAGGCTTTCAGCGAGGGCCCCTGCCTGGATCATACCCTCATGCCCGGCTGGAAACCAGTGATCAAATCGGCGGGGCACAGGCCGGATGTCCGCGGTTAATTCAATATGAAGTTACGGGAGATTTAAGTTTTGGCTGGGCAAGGTAAAAGCGTTTTGCTGTCGGTCATGAAGTTTTATTGAGCCTCGCACACCTTATTTCTGCCCGTTTCTTTCGCGGCATAGAGCGCCTTATCCGCTTTGACTATAAACTCATCCATAGAGTCGTCCCGGGAAGGCGTTTGCGTATATAAGCCAATACTTACAGTTATTTTTGCGGATGTTCCGTCAGGGAAATCTATCACTGTGTTTTCGATATTGGCGCGTATAGTCTCCGCAATCGACAAAGCATAGCGCATATCCATCATCGGCAGCAAAATGGCAAATTCATCACCGCCCCAGCGGGCGGCAAAGTCGGTTGAACGCATAAGATTCCGCTTCAATACCTTCGCAACCGTCTGCAACGCCACATCTCCCTGCTGATGCCCGTACGTATCGTTGTAAATTTTAAACTTGTCCACATCGATCATCATCAGGCTGACCGCCGACTGCGCCCTGACCGCCCTCCGCCATTCCCAGTCCATTCGTTGGTCGAAGCCACGCCGGTTGGCCATATCCGTCAGTTGATCCACCATGGTCAGCCGTTCGATGGTCCGCATTTGATTCACCATTTTGATCTGATTGCGGATCCTTAACTTAACGATCGCCTCATGGAACGGCTTGATGATATAATCCACAGCGCCCAAATCAAGCCCGGTTTTTTCATCGTCGCTGTCGCTGAGCCCGGTGATGAATACGACGGGAATATCCTTGCCCGCTTCCGACCCTTTAAGCACGGCTATAGCTTCGTAGCCGCTCATTTCCGGCATGACAACGTCAAGGAGAATCAGATCCGGACGATATTTATCCACAATCACAAACGCCTCTTTCGCGTTTCTGGCCGTGTAGATCATATAATCCGCGCTCAGCAGCTGGTTGAGATAGATAATATTGGTCTTATCATCATCCACAATCAAAATACTATTTTTATCCCTCATGCTTTTCCCCATGCCTTTCTGTGGAATATTTCAGTTCCATGAGGGTTTTTAAGGCATCCCCAAAATAGAAATCCTCCATCTGCTCGATCAGTTCCCCGCTATCCGGTATGCGGCGGAGCTCATCGATCAGTTGGAGGCATTCAGGGCTGCCGCTGCTGAGTAAGGGTTCCAGCTTATCAAAGAGCTCCAGGGCCGCTTTCCCGTCGATGGCGTCAATTTCCGGCCCGGCAGGGTTTACCGCTTCGTTAAGGAGCGGCATCAACTCATTTAATGTCTTGTTGAGCTCATACTGGAAAATACTTATCTGGGCTTCTGACGGCGAAGCCCCGCCGTTTTTAAGCGCGATTTCGATATTGGCGGCAACTTTCTGAAGCTCGGTTCGACCTATCAACCCCGCATTGCTTTTCAGCGTGTGCACCAGCCTGTGCGCCCGCGATATATCCCCGGTTTCAATGGCTTTTGTGATCTCATCGAATGTGTTTTGATTAGCTTTTGCAAAATCGGCTTTTAGTTTATTTTGCAGTGTATCGCGGTTATCTTCCAAGACCTCGAAGCGCACGGGCCGCAGGTGTCTCAAAAGGCAACGCCAAAGCTCCTGCGAAGTGAAGGGCTTGCCCAGATAATCGGCCATGCCGAGTTTTTTATACAGTTCCCTGTCCTCGGTAAGCACATTAGCGGTCATCGCAACTATCGGGGTTCCCGAACCTGACTCGATTATTCTGGAGGCCGCCTCGATCCCGTCCATAACCGGCATATGTATGTCAATAAAGATAAGGTCATAAGGTTTTTCCCCTCTGTCGATGCGCCGCTTTACTTTTTCAACACCTACCAGACCGTTTTCAGCGATCTCGGCTTTTAGTCCGATTTTCGTCAAATGCTCAATAACGACCTGTTGGTTCATTATGTTATCTTCAAAAACCAGTATCTCGCCCTCGAACAGGGGTTTTTGGATTTCGCTGCTTATAATTTCAGATGTTTCAACCGTTTCGTCCGCAACACCGAACGTCACCGTGAAGCTGCATTTTGTTCCGACTCCAAGGGTGCTTTCCACCTTAAGCCTGCTGTCCATAAGGTCGAGTGTATTGGCCACTATGGCCAACCCCAGGCCTGTGCCGCCATACCTCCGCGTCGTACTGACATCCGCCTGGGTAAAAGGTTCAAGTATTTTTGTAACCTGTTCCTGAGTCATCCCGATACCGCTGTCACTCACCTCGAAACACAAAGTGACCGTGTCTTCGGCTAAGTTTGCCAGGTTTACGAAAAGGCTGACCTGACCGGCTTCGCTAAATTTTACGGCATTGGTCAGAAGATTGAGCAATACCTGGCGCAACCTCAAGGGGTCTCCGAAAAGTTTTTTTCTGATGGACGATTCTATATGTAATTGCATCTCTATGCCTTTTTCGACAATCTTTGGATAGATGATGCTTTGACAGTTGGCAACCAGTTCATACAGATTGAACGGAATAATTTCCAATACCATATGGCCTGATTCAATTTTAGAAATATCCAAAATATCGTTGATTATTTGCAAAAGCACTCTTGAGTTATCCATGATCTTGTTCAGGTATTCTTTTGTTTTTGGAGACATCCCTTCCCCGGCGGCCAGCTCGGTGAATCCGATAATGCTGTTCATGGGTGTTCGTATTTCGTGGCTCATATTGGATAGGAAGTTGCTCTTGGCGCGGCTGGCCAGTTCAGCCTTTTTTCTGGCGATCTCGATTTCGGTGACATCGTTGGTGATGATGATATAGCCGATTTTGCGGCCATTTGGACCGAAAAAATAATTTGCGGCTCCTTTATAATAATGGCCGCTTTCTTTTTGATAAAAAACTTCGGAATCCCGGCCATCAAACAAAGCGGAGACAGGGTCGTATTTTGAGCCGGAGGGATAAATGCTCATCTCGCTGTAGGATACCCCCAAGACCTCATCCAGTTTTTTGCCGGTGATGCGCAGCGCATAGTCGTTCATGTAGATGATCTTAAAATCCATGTTGATAATCGAGAGCGGTTCCTTGACGCTGTCCACAATGCTGTCGGCCATATCGTTTAGTGAGTCCGCCAGCATACCGAACTCGTCCTTGGCATCTGATTGCACACGGAACTGCCACTCTCCCGAGCGGAAGCGTGATATGCCGTCAATCAGCAGACTAATATTGCCGGTCAGATAAGAGGACATCAGAATACCCGTCAATATGGCGATCAAGAACAAAAACAGGCTCGTCAAGACGAGAGGCAGGGCGTAATTGATCGTCCTGTTGTTGATTTCGGTCGTGAGGTTGATCTCGGTATCGCGCGCGGGGGCGGTGAAATCCTCAATGCCCGCGCCAATAGCGACAAAGGCAAATCCGCGCTTGGAACCCCTTTGTTTTTCAGGCGCGTATTGACCGGTGTAATAAGGAATCGCGCCGGCGGTTGTCGGCTTATATAACCCGCTCCACAGGATATAGAACGACCCGGAACCGCCATCTTCCGTCAGATCCATCCAGCCTGTGCATTGCGGGGCGTTGTTGAGGTATCGTCCGTCAAGCCCGACAAATCCCGCTTTGGTCAGTGCGGTTGCGGGGTCTTTGTCGCGTGATTGGTAGTCGATGATATAGTTGCCGTTAGCGTCCGTCACGGGATTGCCAGCCTTGTCTTTGAGCAGCCCCTCGCCGAACTGTGGAAGGATAGTCCTGTCTTCCTGATACAGCTCCAAAAATTCGCCCCAGCTCAGGCCCGCGGCTTTGTCAGAAAGATCGTCCCACGAAAGATTGGCGTCAAGCCACTCGCCGCCGCCGCTAACCTGCCAATAATAAAAAGGCGTGTCCTGCGCGAGAACGGCCGTATCACCTGTAAATATCGGGATTTTATTGCCATCTTTGTCTTTCAGGAACCCACCGTTAATATAATCCCTTTCATACGCCATCGTACCTTCCAGCCAGGGGACTTGCGGCTCACCTGTTTTGGGGTTATAGCCGACTATGGAGTGATGCCTCGGGTGGCATATGCTACGGCATTTGTAGTCCCAAATGAACGCGTAATTTCCTTCATAGGCGCTGGGCAGTTCTATATAACGCTCAATCATTGGTGTGACATGGTCCACAAATTCCATGATATGGTCATGATTCAAAGCCATTGTCACATAACCTGTTATCCCGCCGTTTTCATCCGTCACCGGCGTGGCCCAGCGCACGATACCCTCAAAACGCCGGCCAACAGGATTTTCTTTGCCGGCATAAGCCTGCTTTTTGGCCGCTTCTGTAAATTCCTCGACCGGCAGCCGCGCGATCTCCCGTAACAGGTTGTAATTGGGATGCGTCTCGGGAACATTCATAAGCACCCCGGGCGTGTACATTCCAATATAGTTTGTGCCTACATACGCTCCGATCACTTCGGAAACATGAATCTCTCCCGGTTTTAAGCTCCTGAGTTCCGCGAAATAGGTTTCAGCCCTGACATATGTATTTGTCTTGTCGGACACATTCACTTTATTTGGATTTAAGGGGTAATTCCGCTTAGGTGAACCGGGATTTGAATATTTGTATATTTCATTGCCGTCCAAATCAATAAACGTGATCTCGTCGTAAAGCGGCACGTTTTCATGCTCGAAATAGTTAGGTGCCCTGTAATTAAAGCCGCTTCCGAACAATTCGTCGCTGTTTTCCTTATTCGAGGATACTTTTTTCGGTTCGTCATAGACAGGCCGGTCTTTCTTCACCCATGACATGCCGTCTTCCGCGAGCACCCATTCGCCTTGCTTTGTAAGGCTGCTTTTCTTGTTTTCAGAGAAAACTCTGTAAATCTCATCGGAAGGCCTGAGGCTCGCAAGCAATAGTACATCATAGTCGCGTTGGCTGAGAAAATCCGCCACTGCCGCCGCCATATCGGTGGCCATTCTCTCTATGTTTTCCCTCGCCCCATTGTTCAGCGCTATCGTGGAATCATTGACGGCAATGTCGCGCAGCATATGGCCGAGCGATATGATCTGATTCCACGCAATGATGGTCAGCAAAATAATAGGGATGATCTTCACCGTCAAGAAAATAAGAATCAGCTTGGGACGCAGATTTAAGTTGATCTTATTCAATAAACGAACCAGTCGGCTTGAATGGCTGCTTGAATCGTTCTTCATACTTGATCCCATCCTCAACTTAACAAACGTCAATTCGCGGGCATTACCCGCAAAAATCCCGTAATAGGCGCTTAAAACTCTTTATGGTGAAGGGGAATTTATTGACAAAAAGTTTAACAGAGCCGGCATGGATACCGTCCAAGAATCTCTTGGATGGCCTCTAAATTTAAAGAGGCCGGGCGCTGTTTACAGTTAGTAGAACTGCGGACATATTCTCGACAAGGTAATGCATTAAGTCCACACCTGGCCGTGCCCGTTTCTATTGAACGAAAAAAAACACGGCTGCCGGGCGTGTGACCGCTACTAGGTATAAACAGTACCTTATATAATTACACCATAAGGCTAAAAATAAGTCAATCGGGTTAGCGTGAATTACTGATTTTTAAGGAGGTTACCTAAAATCATTCCAAAGCGGGAGGCGGCGGGGCGGGGCTCCAGACGCCCACCCATTCGGCGGGCGGTTCCCTCAGCAGCCTGGCGCAGCGCCGGGTGAAGATCTCATACAGCCCGAACCCGGGACGGCGGCCGGACAGGGCGCGGAAGAGCAGCCGGGCCTTTTGAAATTCGCCTTCCCGGTAGGCAGCCCAGGCTTCCTCCTGGCGTTCCAGTTCCTCGGCCCGGTCCCGGGCCTCTTCGGGCCCTAAGGGGGCGAAGAGAGCCAAAGGCTGGTCCAGGCCGTCGAGCCTCAAAAGGTCCAGGGTCTGGAAGGTGAAGGCCCCGCCGCAGGCTTGGCGGGTGGCCCCGCTCACGGCCGCCTCCACCCCGTAGAGCCGGCCCAGGTTCGATATCCGGGAGCTCAGGCTGACCGCTTCGCCCAGGATGGTATAGCGGGCCAAGGGGGGCGGCCCCAGCCGACCGGCCCAGGCCGGGCCGGTGTGGAGCCCGAGACTTATTTTCGAAAGCGGCCCGCCTTCGGCCTTTGCTTCGCGCAGGGCCAGAACGATGGCCAAGGCGGAGGACACAGCCGCCCGGGGGTGGTCGGCCAGGGGCCGGGGGGCGTTCCAGAAGGCCAGGAGGGCGTCGCCGCTGAACTGGTCCAGGGTGCCCCGGCCGGCCAGGACCAGATCCATAAACGGGGCCAGGGCGCGTTCCAGATGTTCGGCCAGTGGTCGTTCGGCCGGTGGTCGTTCGGCCGGCGGCCGCGACAAAGCCTGGAGATCCCGCAGATCGGCGGCTAGAACGGTAACTTCCAATTCCCGGGCGGGCTCCGGGCCGTCTTCCGGGGCCGGGGGGGGCGGGGGGGGGACCGGACTTTCCAGGCTTTTAGCGGAAGTTTCCGAGGGCCTGTTGAAGACCCGGCGGAGGCGGGCTTTTGTTTTTTCAGCCCCGAGGAAGCGCCGGCCACCCAGAACCAGGCCCGACAGGGTCGCGGTCAGGACGGCGTAAAGGGGAGAAACGAACAAGCCGCTGGTCTGGAAAAGATGGATGGAACCGCCGATGGCGACGGCCGGCCAGAGGAGCCCCCCGGCCAGGGCCCGGGTGGGCCTGGCAAAGGCGAAGGCCAGGCCGCCGGTCAGGCCGGCGCCCAGGATGAGCAGAAACTGGATGGCCGGGGTTTCGGCCGGACTGGTGACGAAATGCCGGGCGGCCAGGTTGTCTATGAGGGCGGCGTGGACTTCTCCGGCCGGCCGGGCTCTGTTCCCGGGCGTGACCAGCGGGTTTTCCGGATCCACGGCCGTAATGCTGATGAAGACCAGCCGGCCCCTCAAGTCCGTGGCCTCGGCCCGGCCGGACAAGACCTCGGCGGCGCTCAGGTGGGGATATTCTTCGCTGTCCTTGAAAAACACGGTGAAGCCGCCGTCGCGGTCCAGGGGGATATCCCAGGGCGCCACGGCCTGGAGGGCTTCAAAGCCGCCCGGTCCGGTGGCCAGGACCACCTCTTCCCGGCCCAGAGCTCTTAAAAGGGTCCGAAGGCTCAGGGCCAGGTGGACTTCCCGTCCGGGCCGGACCGAGGTCAGGCCCTCCGGCGAAGAGGCGCCCTCGCCAGCCAGGGCCACCAGTTGCACCCGCCGGACGACCCCGTCCAAGTCGGGTGTAAGGCTGGTCAGGCCGGTCGGCGCGGCCCCGGCCAGGACCGCCAGGGGCCAGGCCGTCCCGGGGCCCCGGGTCGGATCAGCGGCCCGGGCGGGCGCGCCCAGAACCACGGGCAACGGCTCAATGGCCCGGGCCAACATCCGGTCGTAATCCCGCAGATCATCCGGCAGGTCGTCCAGATCCAAATCCAGATCCCGCCATTTTTTCAGGTCTTCCGCCACCCGTTCCGGCGAGGTCCGGTCCGGCTCGCTGAGGTCCAGGTCCAAGCCCACGGCCGCCACCCCCAGGCCCACCAGGCGTTGGACAAGCTCGGCCAGAAGAAAACGGGGCCAGGGCCAGGGGCCGTATTGAGCCAGGCTGGCCGGGTCGATATCCACCAGAACGGCCAGCCGGGCCGGGATGGCCTCGGGCCGGGGCGTCTTAAGACCCATCCAGGCGTCCTGAATTTTCAGGTCGGCCCGGACCAGCCAGAGAGGCGACCAGATATGGAGAGCCAGGGTCAGGGCGATGAGCCCGACCAGCCAGGTCAGGGTCGGCAGGAGAGACTTCAGGGCCGGCCGAAGCATCGGCATTGAACACCTTATTCAAACAGATGATTTTCTTGGCCATTATATCACAGAGTTCCCGGCGGGGCAAAAGCGGCCCTTCCGTATTTATTGGGCCAGGAGATCAAAGTCGGCTGTTTTAGCCATTATTTCTAGTCAAACAGGCTGTTTGCGGGAATTTGGGCCGGCCTGATTGTTTTAAATCCCCGGCTGTGATAAAATAGATTTTCAAATTATTCTTAGGAAAAACAGGGAGCGTTCAGGTAGTGAGCCGACCGAGATTCAACCGGAAAGACCAGGCCGCGGTCAATACCTTGAGACTTTTGGCTGTTGACATGATCGAAGCGGCCCGAAGCGGTCATCCGGGTCTCCCCCTAGGCGCAGCGCCCATGGCTTATGTGCTTTGGAGCCGCTTTCTCAAGCACGATCCCGAAGACCCCCTCTGGCCGGACCGCGACCGCTTCATCTTTTCACCCGGCCACGGCTCGGCCCTGCTTTACGCCTGGCTGCACCTGGCCGGTTACGGGCTCAGCCTAGAAGACCTCAAGGCCTTCCGCCAATGGCAGAGCCTGACCCCCGGACATCCGGAATACGGCCGCACCGCAGGCGTCGAAGCCACCACCGGCCCCTTGGGGCTAGGCTTCGCCATGGGCGTGGGCCTGGCCATAGCTGAAAAAATGCTGGCCCAGCGTTTCAACCGCCCCAAGTTCAACCTTTTTGATCATCATGTTTACGCCCTGGTTTCGGACGGCGACCTGATGGAAGGAGTCTCCTCTGAGGCGGCTTCCCTGGCCGGGACCCTGGGCCTCGGCCGCCTCATCTATATTTACGACGACAACCGGATGACCATTGAGGGGTCCACCGGCCTGACCTTCACCGAGGACGTGCGGGCCCGTTTTTCCGCCTATGGCTGGCAGGTCATCGTGGTCACCGAGGGGGAGGACCTGGGCTCCATCCACCAGGCCCTGGAAAACGCCCGGGCCGAACAGGACCGTCCCAGCCTGGTGATGGTCCGCACCAAGCTGGGGGCCGGCAGTCCCAAGGAAGACACCCCCCAGGCCCACGGCGAGCCCCTGGGGCCGGAGGCTGTCCGGGCCACGCGGCGCTTTTACGGCTATCCGGAAGACCAGTCCTTCACCGTGGATCAGCGGATATATGACCATTTCAAAAAGCTGGGCCAGACCCACCAGAAGAGCCGGGAGGCCTGGCTGGCTCTCCTGGCCGGGTATGAAAAGGCCTTCCCGGCCGAGGCCGCCGAACTGAGGCGCCGCTTGGCCGGGCAAAAGCCCGAAGGTTGGCAGGCCTCTCTGCCGGAGTTTGACAAGGGCATCGCCTTGGCCACCCGGACGGCTTCCGGCCAGGTGCTGAACGCCCTGGCCGAAGTGATGCCGGAACTGGTGGGCGGGAGCGCTGACTTGGGCCCTTCCAACAAGACGGTGCTGTCCGGGGCCGGTTCTTTCAGCGCCTTGAACCCTGGCGGGCGCAACCTCCATTTCGGCGTGCGGGAGGAAGCCATGGGTTCGGTCATCAACGGCCTGGCCCTGGCCGGCGGCTTCAGCCCCTACGCCGGCACCTTCCTGGTCTTTTCGGATTTTATGCGGCCCTCCCTCCGCCTGTCCGCCATCATGAAGCTGCCGGTGATCTTCATTTTCACCCACGACAGCGTGGGCGTGGGGGAGGACGGGCCCACCCATCAACCGGTGGAGCACCTGGCCGTTACGCGGGCCATGCCCGGAATCACGCTCATCCGCCCGGCCGACGCCTATGAGACCAGGGCCGCCTGGCAGGCCGCCCTGATCCGCCGGGGGCCCACCGTGCTGGCCCTTTCCCGCCAGGATCTGCCGGTTCTCCACCCGGACGATTTCCCGGCCCTGCCCGAAGGTGCCCTTCGCGGCGGATATATCATTTCCGAAGCGGCCGGCGGCGAGCCTGAGGCCATTATTATAGCCACCGGCTCGGAAGTGGTTCTGGCCCTGGCGGCCCAGAAACTTTTGACTGACCGGGGCGGGCGGCGGGCGCGGGTCGTCTCCCTGCCGTCCTGGGAAATTTTCGAGGAACAGCCCCCGGAATACCGACAGACCGTACTCCCGCCCCGGCTGACCCGCCGGCTGGCAGTGGAGGCCGGCCTGTCCCTGGGCTGGAGCCGTTACGTCGGAGAGTCCGGCCGGGTCCTGTCCATTGAAAACTATGGGATTTCGGCTCCGGCCGCCCGGCTGTTCAAGGAATACGGCTTCACTCCGGAACATATAGCCGGTTTGGTCGAGGAACTTTGAGGCGCCAAAAAAACATCTTAATATTTGGAAAACCCCATGTGGGACACTTACGCCAAGATAGTCGGTCAGCATACCGCCAATATTCTCACCAGCATCACTGACTGCGGGCCTTTCAACATCCTGCTCAGCGACCTGCCCCGGGGGCGGGGGAGTTCCGTCCGCGAACTGGCGGTGATCATTGAATTCAAAGGCGTTTTGACCGAAAGGCGGGAGGAAGTCAACGGCTACATGGCCTGCGGCGGCGTCCACCGCAGCGATGTCTGGCCTCTCCTGGGCTATATCGTCAACCATCTCGGCCTGGATATGTCCATTCTGGAAACCGAGACCGGGCCCCAGGACATTTTGGATGAATTTTTGAACATCGTCATCGGCGTGGCCGGAGCCGACTGGGCCGAACACGGCTTTGAGATGGATTTTACCACCCCCCACCCCTTAAGCGGCCGTACTCTGCCCCCTCTCAAACCGGACGACGAGGCCTATCATCTGGTCGTCTCCGGACCGACCGGTCTCCAGGTGGATATTATGGTCGTCTTCAACCACCGGCCGACGAGCTAAAGCCTCTTGTGGAATTTGAGGCGGTCTTCTTTTCCCGGGAGGAGTTGCGGCTGACCCCGGGCGATCTGGGGCGCTTCCAGCTTCAGCGCCTCCGGAGCCGCGCCAGCCCTTTTCAACCCCTCGTCCTGACCATCGGCGCCCTGGAAAATAGTCTCCTGGCCGAACTGCCCCAGCCGGAAATTGAGGATCTGCCCCATCGTTTTCTGCTCTATGACCTGGCCGGGCCTCTCCTGGAACAACTTCGTCCGCCCCGGGCCGAGGCGGCCGACGAGGTGCGGATGCGGGCCGCCCTGGCCCGGGACCTGGGCGACGGCTTGGAGCGGCTTAAACTGGCCGGCCTGACCTGGGACCAAGTGGCCGCCCTGCCGCCGTCCGGCCTGACCCGGCTTCTGGCCGAACAGGGCCGGCGCCACGACGCCTTTCTGAAGGCCCGGGGCCGCTTGGACCGGGCGGCCAGGCGGCGCCGGCTCCTGGAGGATATTTCGGCCGGCCGGGCCTTCAAAACCCTGGCCGGAGTGCGGCGGATAGTCTATCGCCAGGTCCGGCGACTCTCCCCCTTTGAAACAGAGTTCCTCCTGGCCCTGGCCACCCAAGTCCGGGTGGAAGTGGTCCTGAAAGTGCCTTCCTGGGTACGCGAGGAAAAAACCAGCCCCGGAGCCGGTTTCGATCTCCTAAGGTCCATCCGGCGTTTGGAAGGGAGTCCGGCTCCGGGGCTGGATCTGGAATTCGCCGAACCAGAGGCCGAACCGTCCCCGCCGGCCCTGGCTTATGCGGCCGATGTTCTCCTGAGCTCTGACGCCGGCCGCCTCAAGATCCCTCCGCCGGACCCGGCCGGGCAAATTCAAATCGTGCGCACGCCCACGACTTATCATGAAGTCGAGGAAGCGGCCCGCCGTCTTAAAAAGCTCCTGGCCGAAGGCAAAGCCCCGGAAGGCCTGGCCCTGGTGGTCCCTTCCTTAAGTGATTACGGCCCCCTGGTGGAAGACCTGGGCCGGCGCTTCGGGCTGGCCTTCCACTTCCGGCGCGGCCGGACCCTGGATGGAGAAGGGCCGGCCCGGGCCATCCTGGACCTGGCCGAGGTCTGGGGTTCCCACTGGGAACGGGCTCGGATCCTGGCCCTGGTCCGCAGTCCCTATTTTCAGGGTTTGGACGGGCTGGTGAACGCGGATGGGCTGGCCCTGGCCGCCGGGGTCACTGACCAGCGGGCCGGCGGCGGGTTTGAGGAAAACCTGGCCAAACTTATCCGCCTGGACCGGGACGAAGAGCGGGTCCGGTCGGCCCGGGTCCTTCTGGCTTTTGTAAACCGCCTTAAACAGGCCGGCCAATCCCTGGCCGGAGCCCGGGACTGGCCGGAGTTTTTCCTGGTCTTTAAAGGCCTCCTGGCGGAACTGGGCTGGCCTGGCTCCAAGGCGCCGGACCCGGCCCTGGCCGAAGCGGAAGAGGCGGCGGCCCGGGCAGTGGGCGAGGAGTTGGCGCGCCTGGAATCGGCCCTGGCCCGGCCTCCGGCTCCGTCCGTCGATTTAGACCAGTTCCGCCTCTGGCTTAAAACCGTCCTGGCCGAACGCCATGTCCCGGACGGCCGCAGCCCGGACGGCCGCATCTGGGTGTTGAATTATTACGACCTCCACGGCGGCCTGTTCGAGGAGATTTTCTTTCTGGGGCTCAATGAGCGGGTCTTTCCCCAGGCCGGGCCGGATAATATGTGGTGGCCCCGGGAATTCGTCTCCGCTGCCGCCGGCCGGGATTTCCTGGGCCGGTCCCTGTGGAGCGACGCGGCCGAACGCTACCGCCAGGAGGAACTTCTCCTGGCCGCCGGTCTGGGCCAGGCCCGAGAGCGGGTCTGGCTTTTCCACCACACCGAAGACCAGGGCGGCCGGCCCAGCCTCCCTTCGCCCTTGCTTACGGCTTTGAAAGACCTGTGGCCGGCCGGGGACGGAGGAACCCTCCTGGAGGAAGAAGTCACAACCTGGCGCGCCGCGCCGGACCCGGCCGAGGCTGCCGGGCCTGACGAACTCTGGGTCGGCCTGGCCCGGCTGAACCCGGCTGACTGGCCTGCGACCATCCCCCGCGACCCTTTGAACCTGGGCCGCTGGGCCGCCCTGCGCCGGCGCCGGGAGGCCTGGCGCGAACTCCGGGAGGCCCGGCCGGGACCGGCCGCGGTGGCCCGGTGGCTCAAGGCCCGGCCCGGCCATCAGGGGGCGCCGCTTCTTAAACCCTCCTTTCTGGCCGGTTTCGCCGAATGTCCCCTGGCTTTCTGGTTTGGCGAGGCCCTGGGGCTCTCTTCCTATGGCGCCCCACTGGAAGAATGGCCTCCGGGCAGCGAAGGGGAGTCCCTGCACAGGATATTGGAGGCCTTTTTTCGCCGGCGCCTGGGGCCGGACAACTCCCCCGGCCCCCTTTGGCCGGGAACGGCCCGAGAAGAGGCCTGCCTGGCCGAACTCCTGGACCTGGCCGCGGCCGAGGGAGAAAGAGCCGTCCGGCGGCCCGTGGGGCGTCTGCCCCTGTGGCGGCTCCGCCAGGAAAATCTTCCGGCCATCCTCGCCGGCTGGCTTAAGCGGGAATTGGCCCCCGGCCGGTCAGAGGAAGAGACCCGGCCCTGGTTTGTGGAATGGTCCTTCGGCCCTGGGCCCGGGGATGCGGCCCCGCCCTGGCCCCTGATTGTCGAGGATTTGGAAACAATCTATTTCCACGGCCGGGTGGACCGCATCGACCGGACCAGCCGGGGCCTTACGGTGAGGGATTACAAGCGCCGCGACTCGAACGGCCTGAATATGAAACCGGGTCAGGCGCCCCCGGCCCGAAGCTGGCCTCTGCTCATCTATGCTTTGGCCGCCGGGGCCCATTTCGGACTGCCGACGGACTGTGCCTTTGAAATCATGGATTCATCCGAAGGCGAGGCCAGGCGGCCGGGCCTGCCTTCCGGCCACCCCGCCCTGGACCCGGACCCAGCGGCCCGGGCCAAACTGGCGAAAGAAGGCGCTTTAAGTTTCCCCGGGCTTTTGGCCGAAACCTGGGGCCGGGTCAAGGCCGGTGCTTTCCGGCCCGAGGGTGAGAACTGCGACTACTGCCTCTTCAGCCGCCTCTGTCCCCGGGTGGACGGCGAGGCCGCCCGGGAGGAGCCGGCATGAGCTCCCTCAACCCCTCCCAGCAGGCGGCCGTGGCCTGCCGGCGCCCGGCCTGTGTCCTGGCCGGAGCCGGCAGTGGCAAGACCCTGACCCTGGTGGAGGCCATCGCCAGCCGACTGGAGTCCGGCTGGGCTGAAGAGACGGATATTTCCCAGGTCCTGGCCCTGACTTTCACTGATAAGGCCGCCGCCGAACTGCGCCAGCGTCTGGCCGGGGCCTTCACCGGGCGGCGGCGCGAGGCCCAAGCCGAGGGCCGGGCCGACCTGGCTGATTTCTGGCGGGCCCAGGCCGCCCGTCTTGACCGCGCCGACATCGGCACCATCCATGGCTACGCCTTCAAACTGGTGCGGGAAAACGCCTTTCAACTAGGCCTCTCCGCCGCGCCGACCCTGGACCCTGACGAGACCCGCCTGGGCCGCGACCTGGACAACCTTTTCCTGGACTGGCTGGACCAGGGCTGTCCGGAACTTCTGCGCCTTCTGAAATATTACCCGCCCCCGGCCTTGAAAAACCTTTTGGCCGTCTGTGCGGCCCGCCTCGGCTCCTGGGGTTTGAGCCGGCTTTCAGAGCCCCAGCCGGTCACGGCCGAGGAAGTGGCCGGCCGCCTGGCCGCCTTCGGGCGCCTGATCAGCGAGACCGCCGACCAGGTCCGGGGCGGAGCCATAGCCCCTGAAAAGAATTATTACGCCCGGGTCCTGGCCGCCCTGGAGGGCCTCGGGTCAGCCCTTGCCTCTCAGGCCGGCCTGGAGGTCAAGCTCCGGGAATGTGGCAGCTTCCTGGGCAGTAATTGGTACAAGGCTCAAAATTTTAAGAAGAGCCTCTCCGAAGTCCTGGCAGGCCTGGAGGCCGCCGCGGGCCAGCACTTGATCCAGCCCCTACTGAACGACCTCCTGGTCTTGGTCAACCGCTTGCCCCGGGTCCTGGCCCGGGCCCGGGCCAGGCGGGGGACCATAAACTACGATGACATTCTCAGCCTGGCCCGCCGCCTCCTGGCCACCTGCCCCGAAGTCCGGCAGCGGGAGGCGGCCCGGCGCCGCTTCATTTTCATTGACGAATTCCAGGATACCAACCGCCTCCAGGCCAACCTCCTGGCCTATTTGCTCTTGCCTCCGGAGGACCAGACCCGGTATCCCGAAGAGGATGACCTCTGGGGCCGGCTGGATTGGGCCGCGGCCCCGCCCGGCTTCAGCGCCTACGGGGATCTGAAACAATCCATCTACCGCTTTCGGGGGGCCGAGGTGGAAATCATGGCCGGCTTAAAGAGCGCCCTGGCCAGCGGCGGCGGCCAAGTGCTGGCCCTGAACCTCAATTACCGCTCCCAATCCCCCTTGGTGGATTTTTTCAACGCCCTCTTCCCGGGTCAGTTGGAGGCTTATTTCACCCCCGAAGACTTGCAGCAAGGGGTCCGTCCACCCCTCTATGACGGTCCCCACATTGTCCGGCTCCATGCCGCGGGTTTACCGGCCTCCTTGGTTTTGGAGCGGGCGGAGGAGGAGGCCCGCCTCCTGGCCGGCTACCTGGCGCGCCTTTTCCAGGGCCAGGGCGGGGTGCTGGTGCCTGACGGGCCGGAGAGAGCCCGGCCGCCCCGGCCCGGCGATGTGGCCGTGCTCTTCCGCCGCTTCAAGTTCGCCCCGATTTTCCGAAAAATCTTCCTCAAGGCCGGCTGGCCCGTCCGGCTGGCCCAGGATGACAGCCCCCTTGACTACGCTGAAGGGCGCGGGCTCCTGGCCGCATTCAGTTATTTAAGCGGCCTGGACCCCGAACTTAATCTGGCCGCCGCCCTCCGCTCCCCCTTAGGGCCGGTGACTGATCAGGCCCTCCTGACCCTGGTCCGGCCCCCGGACGAGCCAGACGCCCAGACCCGGCTGACCGACTATTTCTCAGGCTCCCGCCCCTGGCCGACAGGCCTGGACCAGGAGGACCGGGAGATCCTGGTCGAGGTCCGAGCCCTTTTCAGCGAACTGGCCCCCCTGGTCGGCCGTCTCCAGCCCGTGGAGATATTAGAGCGCCTGGTGGAAGAACGCCGCCTGCTGCCCCTGGCCGCCCTGGAGCCGGACGGTGAGGCCCGGGCTCGAGCCCTGACCGGCTTTCTGGCCTTGAGCCGCACCCTCTCAGAAACCCCGGGCTTCCAAAACCCGGCGGAAGAACTGGCGGAACTGGGCTGGAGCCGGTGCGGCCGGTCCGGGCTGGAAGGCGAAGCCATCACCCTGTCCACTGTCCACAAGGCCAAGGGCCTGGAATTCCCCATAGTGGTCATTGCCGAAAGCGATTATCAGTTCCGGGCCCAGACGCCGCGCATCCTGACCTCCGGCGACGGCCGCCTGGCCCTGAACTGGCGGCCGGCCGGCTGGTCCGTCTCGCCCTCCTCCTACCTGGAACTGTCCACAGAGGAAGGCCGGCTGGATAAAATGGAAAACCAGCGTCTTTTTTATGTGGCAGCCACCCGGGCCCGGGACCACCTGGTTTTCCTGGGCCGGCCGAAACCGCGGGAGGAGGAAAAAAAAGAAGAAGAGAAGAAAAAAAAGGCCGAGGCGGACACCTGGTTACAGGCCGTGCTGAACTGTCCGGAGGCGGCGGCCTTAAGTGAAGAGGTCATTCTGGCTGAGTTTTCAGAACTGCCGGTTCTTGAACCGGTCATCCTGGCCCAGGCGGAAAACCGAACCGCGGGCCCCGACCTTCTGGAGCCCATGACCCTGCTCGGCCTCAGCCTGAGCGTCACTGAACTGGCCCACTGGCTGGGGGCCAGCAACCCGGGGGTCAATGGCCCTATACGGTCGGCAATTTCCGAGCCCTCGGCTCTCGACCCCCCGGTTCTCGAACCCTCGGTTCCCGGGGGGCTTACGCCTCTTGAAGCCGGCCTGCTCTTTCACGCGGTCATGGAAATCATCGACCCTCGGGAGCCCTACCCCCGGGAACTCCTGGCTGCCGAGGCCGCCCGCCTGGGCTTGACCCTCGAAATCCCGGACGCCCTGGCCGGCCCCATTGAAGTTTTTCTGGACAGCCCCTGGGGCCTGGCCTGGCTTGAGGCGGCCCTTGCCGGCCGGGCCGTTCATCGGGAGTGGCCCTTTCAACTGCGCCTCGGCGAACCTGGCGGCCAGGCCCGCTATCTTAAGGTGGGCGGCGTCATCGACCTCTTTTTCCAAGCCCCCGCCGGGGGCCGAATCGTGGATTACAAGTTCGCGGCCTTTCCGGCCGGCTCCGGGGAGGGGGAGAGCCAGTTGGCGGTCTACGAAAACCAGGTCCGCCTCTACGCCCTGGCTCTTCGGAGCGCCGGATTGGCCGATGATCTGGAGGCTGTTCTGTATTTCGCCGGCGGAACCCGGCCTTATTTTCACCAGGTTGACCTGGAAGCCGGCTGGACTTCGGAGTTTTGGGAGGATTTTTTTAAAAAATTTTTTAACGAGGTTAGAAACAGCCGCTTGCGTCTGTGAAAGGGGTGGACACTAAATATAGTATATTTTTGCTTAACTTTGGTCATTTATACAAATAAATTCAACATCTTTTTGAAAAATAAATATTGACAGGAAAAATGTTTTGGCCTATGCTTTTTTCGTGACGTCCAAGGCGTGCGTCACCAGCCACTTAAAGACAAGCCCGGGGTGGTCCCGGGCTTGGCCAGCGCCTACCCGCCAAGGCCGCTGTTGGCCCTGTTTTTAGGGGAAGGCAGGGTCAATGGTCAGGCGGGGGGCGGCCGTTTCCCGCCGCCCAGAGGGGAATTGTGAACAGCTTTCACGATTTCCAGTCCGCCGACGGGCGCCCGTTTCAAGCCACCGGGCCGCCTGGCCGACGTTCAAAAACCAGGACTAAACCCCCAAACCTCCGCGGGCGCGAATCCCTCCTTCGCGCCTGCGGTCTTTTTCATGACTTTTTAGTTATAAACCATGCACTGGTTATTGATAGTATCTCATCTTCTTTTTTATTGAACCTATCGTCCAATATTAAAGCTCCGCCATGTAAAAGTTCCTGGATGTTTCGGTCTTTGTAAGTCACTGTTTCCACAAAATCATGTCCAACGCTTTTAAACAGTTCAATGAAATCATCATGCCGCGCCCGGTTCATATACATGAACCGATTTCCGGCCCATTTATCCCAATCCTTATCACTGTACTTTAAAAAATTAATTGCGGATATATTTTGGTCCATTTGGGCAAAATGGTCGGCATAATCAATAATATTAACAAACAAACCGTCAGTTGTTGTTATTCTATTACCTTCAGATAATATGTCGAAAAGGATGTTGAGCGGGATATGTTCATAAACAGCATGTGATATATGATAGTTTACACTATTTTCGTTTAATCGAACTTTTGCCGCGTCACCAGGAGCAAGGTATTCTATTTGGCAGGTTTTTAAAAAATCATCCTTATTCACCATTTTTGAATTCCCGTAATCCAATAACAGATCAAACCGTTTCTCATCCAAAAAATCACCAAAAATACTTTTTATTTGGATTTCTTCTTTAGATACGAAGAACAGCATATCTTCAATAAGTTCGTTTCTCATATATGGATTTAAATCAATCGTTATGGTGGAACCTCCACCCAGCCAAAAAGCAACGGGTAAAATCGGCACACGGCCTGTACCCACCTCAAAAAATTTCTTGCCGTTTATATTACAGCCCAATGACTTTATCTTCTTTAATATGGCAACTCCCGTTTTAAAAATAGACAAGGGGTTATAAGGTTTTTTAAGGCCGCCGAAATGTCTTTGCAGTTGAAAATAGGCTTCATATGATATCGGCTTTGGAAGCCAAGCGACAGCTTTTTGCATCAAGGCTTTTAATTTCCAATGAGTTGGTCTGGCAAACATCATTACGATACACCTGACAAATCACTCAATGGCGAAATCAAGCTCCAAGGCATATTTCGCAGCGACGACCCGGAAGAAATTCTTTATGTTCTGCGAGGCTTCCCGAAGGGCGCGTTCGCCATACCCCTTCTTCAGGCTATCCAGTTCCCGGTTTATTTCGGCGTCAACATCGGCCCGGGGATAATATTCATTGTGGGTTTTCTCGACTTTCAGCGTATATCTGTTTATGCCCAGGAGTTCACCTCGGGGCAGACGCACCCGAAGCATACGGCGGCCGTCTTCCAAAACTACTCTTATGTTTTCCTCGCCCAAGCGATAACCGTAATCCAGGGTCGCTTCATCCTGCTGAACATATATTTCGTCTGAAGCAATAAGCCGCTTTTTAAAATCCGTATAGGTTATTCGGAAAACACAGACCAGGGAGGCCAGGGCCGTGGTTTCATTGATGACCACGGTGCGGATCTCTTTTTCCAGGGCTCTGGCCTGACTTTCCATATCTGGCGAGCAGGCCCACAGAGGCAGGAAACCTAGGCAAACTACGAGTTTCCACATTGGGAGACCTCACCGGCAGAGCAGCGACGCCAAGGCATAAAGCGATTTTTGGCCGCGCTCATTTATTTTTTTGAAGGCCTCGCCCTGACCCAAATCCCGATAAATAACCGACCGGCGAAGGTGTTGATTCTGGTCCAAATTCCAACAGGTTCCCGTATAATTCCCATTAATTTCCGTAGATTTGCTGTTGATCGCCAAAATCCTCGGATTCGGCAGGGCTGATAAGTCACCGGAGCAGACGCGGCCCATGAAAATTTCATCCTGCAGTAAATCCAAAACATTGTCATAGCCAAAGCCGACATCGAATTTCTTTAGGCAGTAACCTTTGGGAACCTCTGAAAGCGGTTCCGAACCGCCAACAATATCCCCTATAATAGTATCTTTAAGCAAATCACGTTTCAAGGAGCCGTAGGACACATCCAGGACCGGCACCAGGTATGAACCGGTATAAAGCCGGTTGATTTCCCGCATCGCCACCAGTTCGCTCATTACCACGCCGCGTTCCGGCAGGGATCCGAAGCCTGAATTTGACCCGAAGAGTCCGGATTTATACGCGGCCAGACTGAAGGCGAGGACAAGGGCCAAAACAGCGAAGATTTTTATCTTAAACAGCATTGAACATCTACTTTAGCCGGGTCCGCCTCCGCCTTATTCATCCCAGACCCCGATCCTGGTGGAAAAAGCGGCGTTGCTGACCGGAGTCATGAACCAGCCGGTGCCCACGGGCGAATCGCTGTAATCATAGAAAGTGTAGCAAATCTTAAAAACCGGCGCGGCCGCATCCATTTCCAGGCAAGCCGCCTCCGAGGCGCTCAAAAGGCAGGGCTCCAGCTTCAAAATGGCCTTCTTCATGAAACTGTTGCCCTGGCCGGAAAACAGCCCGTAAAGCGAGGAGACTTCCAGTTCCGATTCCACAATGGGCGAACGGGGGTCGAAAACCAGATAGGCCTTGTTCAGCAGAATGGGCCGGCGGCGGCAGGAAACCAGGCGCATCAGGGTGACTACCCGGGCGCCGACTTCCAGGTTGAGGGCGGCGGCAACCTTGGGGGGGGCTCCGGCGAAGCCGGACTTTAGGATCCCGATGTCGATATTGGCCCTGTCGCTCAACATCTCTAATAAGCCAGCCATGTTGAAGCTGGCCCGGGTCCAATCCGGCCCGCAGACGAAAGTTCCCCGGCCGTGAACCCGCTTCAACAACCCCTGCTCGGCCAGGAGGCTTATGGCCTGGCGCACGGTCATGACGGCCACCCCGTAAGACCGGCTTATGATGGATTCAGCCGGGATCCTGCCGCCCTGGGGGTATTCGCCGTTGGCTATCATCTTCTTTATAAGGCCGGCCAGTTGGAGATAGGCCGGCCCCTTGTGGGANGTCTTGACATTATAGGCTGAAAGGATCTCTTTGGTCTCGGTCCGCATAATACCGCACCCGATTATGAGTTGGGATATTTGAGTTGACCTAAGAAAGCGCTGAATACTTAAAGTATAGCAAAAAAAACAGGTGCCCGGCAATAATTATTGCCGGCCTTGACAAGCGGCCCGGGGCGAGCTATATATCATCTATATGAGTTGTCCTCAACCTGAAAGAGAGTTCCCATGGCCGGACAGCGCGCGGTCATCGCCTGCTCTATCATGAAAAAGGAATTGGAAGCCGTGGCCGATGGACAGTCCGTGGACCTGTATTACCTGGACCAGGGGCTGCACCGCACCCCCCAGGTCATGCCCCTGCGCATTCAGGAAAAAATAGACGAACTGGCCCCCCTGAACCACGAACGGATCTGCCTGGGTTACGGCCTCTGCTCCAACGGCATCCTGGGCGTCAGCGGCCGGGTCTCCCCCCTCACCACGCCCCGCTGCCATGACTGCATCGCCCTGTTTCTGGGCTCCAACCAACGCTACCAGGAAATGTTCCGTAAAAACCCCGGCACCTACTACCTGACGGCCGGCTGGATCGCCGAGAGCGACGACCCCCTGGCCGCGGTCGAAGGGCGTTACGCCGAGCGCCTGGGGCTTAAGAAGGCCAAGCGGGCCATGGACCTGGAACTGGCCAACTATACCCACTTCTGCTTCATCGACAACGGCCTGGGCGACCGCGCCGCCGTCAAGGCCCGGACCCTGGAAAACTGCCGGGCCTTCCACAAGGAATACGCGGAAGTCCAGGCCGACCTCACCTATTTCCGAAACCTGGTCGCCCTGGAAGTTCCGCGGGACGCCGGCGACTTCATCACCCTCCCCCCCGGTTCGGCCTTGAACGAGGCCATGTTCTACCAGGTCGGCGAGCCCGGAGTTTTTTAAATGCCCACAGATTCCCGGCCCCTGATCCTGGGACTGGACACCGGAGGCACCCACACCGACGCCGTGGTTTACGATCCCGGCCCGGGCCGGGTGCTGGCCANGGCCAAAGCCCTGACCACCCACCACGAACTCAGTCTCGGCCTTATAAACGCCTTGAAAGCCATCAGCNTCCTGGCGTGGCCGGGAGGACTGGCGGCCATCGGCCGGGTCAACCTCTCGACCACCCTGGCCACCAACGCCGTGGCCGAGGGCTTAGGCGGACGGATCGGCCTGGTGCTCATCGGCTATGAAGCCGGCCAGGCCACGACGGACGGCCTGACCCGCGACCTGGACCGGGCCCGGCCCATATCCATTAAAGGCGGCCATGATTATTACGGACGGCCCCTGGCCCCCTTGGACCTGGAAACCCTGGGATCCGAAGTCAAAAAAATCGACCCCGAGGTGGAGGCCTGGGCCGTATCGGGTTTTTTCAGCGTCAAAAACCCCCAGCATGAACTGGAGGCGGCCTCTCTGATCAAGAGCCTGTCTGCGGCCCCGGTGACCATGGGGCGCGACCTGACCGGCCAACTCGACGCCGTTCGCCGGGCGGCCACGGCGGCCCTCAACGCCGGCCTGGTGCTCATCATCAACCGGCTCCTGGACGCGGTGAAAACCGCCTTGGAAGAATTGGATCTTCAGGCCCGGCTCATGGTGGCCCGGGGGGACGGTTCCCTGGTCAGCGAGGACTGGGCTCGGGCCCGACCCATTGAAACCCTGGTCTCGGGGCCGGCCGCCGGCCTGGTGGGGGCCAGGGAACTGACCCGGGGCCTGATGGGACCGGGGCCGGCCGACCTGTGGGTCATGGATGTGGGCGGCACTACCACCGACCTGGCCTACCTGGACCAGGGCCGCCCGGCCATCAGCCGGGACGGGGCCCAGGTCGGCCAATGGCGGACCATGATCGAAGCGGTGGATACCCGCACCCGGGGCCTGGGCGGAGACAGCCTGGTCACGGTGGACCGCACCGGCCGCCTGACCCTGGGACCGCGCCGGGTGCTGCCCCTGTGCCGCCTGGCCGCGCAATGGCCGGAAGTGGAAAAGATCCTGGAACGGGCCGTCCGCCTGCCCCTGTCGCCAGAACAGGCCACCTGCTTTTTCGTGCCCGGCGCCCCGCCCGGACCGGGCCTGAGCGAAACCGAAGCCCTGATCCTGAAAGGGTTGAACCAGAGGACGCCCTACCCTCTGGCCGAACTGGTCAGGACCCTGGCCCTGACCCGGGGACATTTCGGGGGTCTCAAAACCTTGAGCCACCCCGCCGTCCTGCCCGCGGCCTTCACCCCCACCGACGCCATGGCCGTGCTGGGGTTGTTCAACGGCGCCCCGGTCGAAGCCTCAATCCTGGCCGCCGCCTGCCTGGCTAAAACCCTCCGGACCAGCCCGGAGGAATTCTGCCGCCGCATTCTCGATGAATTCGGCCGCCTCCTGGCCGAGGAGGTCATCACCCAGGCCTGTCACTTAAGCGGGCTGACCCTGCCGGAGGGCGTCTTCCACGAGTCCGGGCTGCTTGGCCAGGCCCTGGGCCGTCGGGCTCCCTCAATCATAGACATCGCCTGTCAAATAAAGGCTCCCCTGGTCCTGATGGGCGCACCGGCCGCCGGGCTGGCCCCCTGGCTGGACAAACACCTGGGCACCCGCCTGGTGATTCCGCCCGCCTTTGACGTGGCCAGCGCCGTAGGCGCGGCCGGGGCCCCCATCCAACTGCGCCGCCTGGTGGAACTCCACACCCTACCCGGCTTCAGCGGCTATCGCCTCTTCCTGCCCGACCGGGTGCTGGAGTCAGCCGACCCGGAAGAACTGGTAACGGCAGCCAACCGTCTGATGGCCGACCATCTGAGGGAACTGATTCACCTGGCCGGGGCTGAAAAAGCGGAAATAGAGGGAGAGCGCGTTGACCGCCGGGTCACCCTGCGTGACGGCAGCCGCCTTTTCCTGGGCGCTACCCTCACCTTCACCGCCAGAGCCGTCTCTTAATTAATCAGTGTTTTCTTAAAGCGCCGACTCCGAGGCCGCGGCCAGGGCCAGCATGGCCGCCACGCCGGAAGGCAGGACATCGTGCCACAGGCGGGCCGGGCCGCCGGGCCGGAGCCATTCCGCCGGCCAGGAAAGAGGCACACCCGGCGCGGCCACCTTTAAGGGCACCCCCTCCGGTAAGCCCGTTTTTCCCAGCCCAATATCCCGCCGGGGCACGGCCTCGAAAATCAAGGTGGTCCGGCCGGCCAGAATCCCGGCCAAATCCTCTTCCCTGGCCACCACTGCCCCGCCCCCGACTTCGGCCAGGGCGGCCGGGCCCTTGGCCGGGTCGATATCGAACATCAGGGGCCAGGCCCCCAGTTCCAGGAGCCGCGCCGCCGCGCCGCGCCCGATGACCCCCAGGCCCAGCACCAGAACTTCCCGCCCGGCCAGGCCGCCACCCGCCAAAATCTCCAGGGCGGCCACAAAGGCCCGGCTGGTGGCCGGATTGTTGTCGGCCAGAACCCGGCCGGCCAGATCCCGCACTTCAAAACGATCGTCATCGGCCAGGATCACCCACTCCGCGCCCCAGGCCGCGGCCTGGCGGAACCCCTCTTCATCGGCGTTGGGCATGGCCGCGGCCTTAAGGCCCAGGTCCCGGCCCAGAGAGGCCAAGGTTTCGGCAAAACCGGGCAGCACCCCCTGGCCGGCCGAAACGGACAGGGCCGCCAGCCGGCGGCCCTGGAGCCGCTCCGCGACCCAGGGCTCCGGCCGGTCAGCGGCCCGGGCGCCCAAAGTTAATAAATCCACCCCC
>JGI24704J35079_10000211_pt1 | contig 28972 bp, 19 predicted proteins | sample TergutNt197P3_FD_35079 | JGI IMG/M metagenome (IMG submission 35079)
AGCCGTCAAGCCCGTGGTCGCCTGATTTTGAATATCCGAACGCCGATCATACCGGAGACCAGCACCCGTGGCATATAGGTTTTAACAATTTTAATTTTTTTGAATACAGGGACTGCGAATGCCGTTTCCCGAACGAAGGCGGACTTAGAGGTCCTAACAGCCTGCCGGCTATGAAAGCGTGTTTTGAAAACGGCGAAGATTATATGCACTCGTTCTCGTGGCAGGTTCACGAAAATTCTATTGACGACTGGGGAAACACTTCGGCTGATATTATGTTCAAAGACTGGCTTAATATCGACCCTATGAGTATATCAGTCGAAAAATACGTATATCTGGGAGGTTTTGTTCAGGGGGACGGACTTAGCGAATATATATTAAATTTCAGGCGCAGGAAATTTGACACAGCTTCGGCTATATTCTGGATGTATAACGACTGCTGGCCTACGACGAGAAGCTGGACGATAATAGATTATTACAGGAACAGAACCCCGGCTTTTTATCCGGTAAAACGCGCTTTTAATCCACTCGCTGTGGATATAGTCTGCGAAAATAATAAACTCTCGGTTTACGGAATATCTGATTTAAAAAGCGATGCTAAAGTCAATATCGAATATGGCATATTCACGCCGGACGGAAAGTATTTAGAGAAAAAATCCAAAGAAATTATAATAAAAACAAACGCTTCTGATATTATTGCCGAAATAGATTTTGATTTATGGCAAAAAACAGGCAGTACAAAATGCCTGCCTTATGCGATATTATATGTTGACGGCAAAATAGTTTCGTCAAGAAGATTTATAAACACAATATATTATGATCTGGAACTTGTTAAAAATCCGGTAATATCAAAAAGAACCGATGAAAAATCCGGGAAAGTTTATTTAAAGAGCGACGTGTTTATACTCGGCGCAAGCATTGATTTGGACGGCAAACAGGTATCTGATAATTTCTTTGATTTATTCCCCGGAGTCGAAAAAGAATTTGATATAAGCGAAATTGACGGAATTAAAATAAATACGGTGAATATTAATCTATAATAAATTAATTTTACATGAATTTTATATTAGAAATTTTAAGAAAGGAAGCTAATATTTATGAAAATAACAAAAAGTATTTTATTATTCTTATTGATAATTTCTATGATTCTGCCGGTTATGACGGCATGCAGTCCGTCGCCTGATTCTCCCGGTAATACCCCGTCGGATAATCCCGGCAATACGGCGGCAAATCCCGACGAGAATAATCCCGACGGCACCGAAGAACCCCAGCCCGCGACGAAAGCCCCGCTTGATTTGCCTGACAATACATATAACGGCTATGATTTCAGGATTATGAACGTCCAGCAGTCTGCGATGACGTGGGTATATACTACTATAACAGCAGAAGAAGATACCGGAGTTGAAGTCAACGACGCGGTATATATACGCAACCGCACAGTAGAGGGGAGATTTGACATTAACATAAAAGAAATCGTTGAAAATTCCGTCTCAACAGTGCAGTCAAAAGCCACCAAAAGCATTACGGCAGGTTCAGACGACTATGATTTGTTTATGCTTCCCGGAGCGGAAGCCACGGCTCTGGCAAAAAAACATCTCTTAACTGATTACAACGAAATCCCGTATGTTGACTTAAACAAGCCTTACTGGGACAAAGACGTAAGGCGCGATTTATCCGTAGGCGGACGCGTTTATTTAATGGCGGGCGATTTTTCTATGATGCACTACGGTTTGACTGTGGCTATGTTTTTCAATAAAAAGCTGATTAACCAGTTAGGCCTTGAAATGCCGTATAATATAATAAACGAAGGCAAATGGACTTATGATAAATTTTTTGAGATGGCTTCGGTCGCTTCGGCTGATTTAAACGGCGACGGCAAATATGACAAAGAGGACCGTTACGGGTATCTGGCTATAACCCATATATGGTCTCCGGCTTTTTTAGGAGCGGCGGGACAGCAGACTGTTTTAAAAGACGAAAACGATTTGCATTATTTTGCCATGGACAACGAAAAATTTATTAACGTATATCAGAAAATGACGGCGATGATGCATAAAGACAATATGATGTTTGACGCGGACGACGCGGGAAACCACCGTTTGCAGGACGTAATGTTTCCGGGAGATCAGGCTTTGTTCTGGAGCGAATGCGTCCATTGGGCGACTATCCTGAGAAACATGGACTCTGATTTCGGGATTATAGTTCACCCCAAATTTGACGAAGAACAAAACGGCTATCATACTTTTGCAGGTTCTCCTATTGCTATGTGCGTCCCTACGACTACCATAGATTTTGACCGGACGGGAATGGTTCTCGAAGCATTATGCTATGAAAGCACCGACACTGTAATCAAGGCATATTACGACGTGTTGTTAAAGACAAAAATATCGCGCGACGACGAGAGCGAGGGAATGCTGGATATTATGTTCAAGAACCGTATTTACAGCATAGCCGACGTTTATTATCAGGGCGAAATACACGGCCCTATGAACAGCAAATCTCTGAGCAAACAGGCAAACGCCGACATAGTGGGCTGGATCGAGAAAAACCGCGGCAGGGTCGAGACTGCTATCGAAAAAACAAACGACGCGCTGAGCGAATAATATAAAAAAATAAAAATAATTTTAAGGGCGGGAAAATTTCCCGCCCTTTGATTTTATAGTAAAACAAGTATAGAAAACCCCACCACCGCCGCGGCGGTTCCCCTCCCCTATTAGGGGAGACAAGGTAAATTGCGCCCAAAACCTCTCTTGAAATAGGAGGTGTCACGAACGTGTAACGAATGTGAACGTAGTTCACATGCAGTTCACGCCAATCAATACGACGGAGGGGGTTATGTTCTTTCACTATATTTATAGTAATTCTACTTGAAAACCACCCCGCCCTACGGGCACCCCTCCACGGAGGGGAATTAGTCAAAACGCCGAATTTTCGCGCAATTCCCCTCCGTGGAGGGGTGGCAAGCGTCAGCTTGACGGGGTGGTTTTAAACTTGCTTTATTTTACTTTTTATTTAATTCTTTCCGCGCCGATAAATTTATAACATATTATTTTATCTTTATATAAAACCTGCTCAAACTCATAATTAAACGTGCGCAATTCTATACCTCTGTCGCTTTCGTCGTCTGTCGGGCTGTCATAAAATATAACGTCGAATTTACAAATACCCTGAGTATAAGTCAAAGTGTCCCATTGTATAAACGCCCAGACAGTATTCGGGCTGAAACCGTCGGGAAGCCAGAAGTTTTCGGAGTTTTCGCCATAGATATAAAATTCGTCGTATGCCGCGTTTTCGCCGTCGAGGTCATAAATATATGAAGCAGCGTTTTTAACCGTTTCAACTGGTATAAAAAATCCTCCGGAATCTACTGTGTCGAAATTTACACCGATTTCAGTTTCAAGAAGATACGTTTTCCAGATTGCATAAAGTGTGTTCACGTTAGGTTTTAGTTCGTCGTTATTCATGAAAGCATTATAACCGTGATGGAACGATATAAAACTGTAAACTTCATCTGCAAGACTCTCGCGAAGTTCGGCGGCAGGGGCAGGCACGGGCACAGTGGGCATTTCTTCAGGTATTATTACTACGGGAGCGCCGTCTATGCCGGGGTAAACTTCGGTAACGCTCGCGACGTCCAACTTTTTCACTTCAATCAAAAATACTCTTGCAGGATATAATCCTGATGTGAATTTTTCATTTTCCGGCAGAGTAATATCTTCAAATTCATACGCCCAAGCAGTCAACATATTGTCTCTTACTTCTGCTCTGTATATATTTTTAGGGATCGAGCTTGAATTATATTCAAACGCGACTGCTACAAGCGCGTTGTCTTTAAAATATTCTTCGTCGTAAGTTTGCGATAATTCCCTGATATACATTGATTGCTGCCCGGTTCCGTCTGTTTCCCAATAGCCGTAGCTTTCGTCTTTGCAGAGCGATTTTAATTCCTCAACTGATTTTATTACTTTTCTTATATCGTTTTCATAAAACGGGTTTTCGTTATATTGTTCCGGTCGGATAGAGATATTAAAATCAATATATATAGTCGGCGCAGGACCCGGGTCGGCATTTGTATCGTCAGCCTGCTCCTGACTATCCCACTTATCTTCCCCGTCTATCCTCAAAGTTTCGGCGATATGTGTTAATTCTTCGTCTGTGACTGCGTCGTAGTAAATTTCTATTGACGCTATAACGGGTTCTTTTAAATTAAGATTATACGCTGCGATACTTTTGTTATAATAGTCTATGCGAGAATTACCCTCGATTATTTCTTCTTTGAAACGGGAAACATCGGTTATGTTATTATTTTCTGCCCAGTCGCTTCTGTAATACATTAAGCTTGTCGCAGAGCCTTCCCAGTGATCATCGGTTTTGTAAGTGATTTTATAATCAGTTCCCCAATTAACCATGCTTCCCATAGGCATTGAATCATATACCGCCCTGAAATTTTGCTCCGGGTTTTCTTTATATGTCTGGAGCCGTTCTAACCGGCTATAATTTATGTTATATCCAATATCAGATAAATCAATGTTTATTATCCCTATATATTCGCCGTTTTTTATAATTTTCCAGAGCCCGTAACTGGCGTAGTATTTATCAAATACGCGTCCCTGATCCGGCCCGGGTTCATACGTCAGTTCAAGCGACATATCTTTTGGCAATTCGAAACTGAGCGTGTAAACAGGAGATTCGGGATTATAAATAATATCAATATTTTGTCTTATAAAATCACTATTATTTTGAAACTTTTGCGGCATGTTTATTCTTAAACTTTCGGCTATAAACGTCAGTTCTTCGTCTGTGATTGAATCATAGTATAATTCTATTTTTATAAATTTATTTAAGTCAAGATTATAACCCAGCACGCCTTTGTTATATCCAATCAGCCATGATTCCCCCGCAATGATTTGTTTTTCTTTAAAATCAGAAAAATGCGAAAAATCAGTCATGCCGAAATACTCCAGATGTTCTTTTTTGTAATACGGGGAATGTGTCGCCGCGCCCTCATGAAAGTCTGAGCTTTTATAAATAAGTTTATAATCAGCGTCATAATAACCCCTGCGGCCGAGAATATCTAATCTTGGAGTTATCAGGCGCGAACCGTATATAATCCCGAAATTCTGTTCCGGATTATTTTTGTAAGCTTCAAACGCTTCTTCGGAAATATTCCCGTCCCCGTTCTCTGTTATAGTACAAAGTTCAATGTCCCCGACTATCTCGCCGTCTTTTACAATCAATAAAATATATTTATATTCGTTGTAAAACGCTTCAGAATAAGGCTCTAACCAATTTATAAATATATTTTCTAAATGTGAAGATTCATCCAAGTTTTTTATATCCCGTATATCAAAAACATCATAATTCTCCGGCAATTCAAGATTGATTATATAGCCGTCTATATTAATTTCCCGTTTTATAAAATCATTATTTTGCATACCTATATTATCAGGCACAATACTGCCGTCCAGCATAACAGGCAATATATTTATAAGCCCTATCACAATCAAAACAGCGGCGGCTGCAGAAATTATTTTCAGCAAATTTGTATTTATTTTCTTAGAAGCAGCCGCCTGCCTTTTTTCAAAATTTAACGTTTTATCTATTAATTTAGCAAGAGTTTCATCGTTTATGCTCTCGATTAAATATTTTTTATTCATATTGTTATTCCTCCCCTCGTAAGAATCTTTTTTATTTTGCTTTTAAGCCTGTTCACCCTGACGTCAACCGCATTCCGTTTAATCTTGAAAATTTTCGCGATTTCATCAGACGGATAAAAAAGTATGTATTTCATAGTAAACAAAATATTTTCACTGTTATTTAGTTTTTCAAATATGCCGCTGATAATCATATCAAATTCGACTTCGTTTTCAAATCCCAGAGGCCCGCTCAAAACGTCAATATTATCATCGCCGATTAATTCGTCGGTTTTACGCATATTACTTTTACAATAATTTAACGCTGTTGAACGCGCGACTATCGCGACAAATGCCGCCATGCTTCCGCGAGTTTCGTTGTATTGCTGCAATTTTTCCATAATTACCAGAAAAACTGTGTTCACGCAATCGTCAATATCGCTGGACTGACCAAAGTTATTCAAAATCCTTGCAACTATTTTATTTATCAGAGGATTATATCTGTCATAAAAAATATTGTTTACTTCAAATATATTATCGTTATCCATATTTACCATATCTTTCACATTTATGAAATCTATACAGACCCGCTCCTTTCAGGTTTTATTTTTATATCTGACGCGTCTATATATACATACAATTCAGGTTCTTAAAATCTTACATATAATTTTTAATAATTTATTTTATTTTTATAAGCATTGTTTTATCAAGCTTAACTAAAAAAATTTTTTATAACTCTATATGTTTATAGAAATCGCCATATTGACACTCTTTTCGTTTTGTGATATAATAAATCAAATATAAAAAAATTATATTTTATATTTATTAATATTCTTAAAGAAAGAGAGGTATAAATTAAAATGGAACAAAAAATTAAAATTAACGCGGGGATTATCGGCGCGACAGGAATGGTAGGGCAGAGATTTATAACTCTCCTTGATAAACACCCTTATTTTAACATAAGCGTTCTTGCCGCAAGCCCGAAATCGGCGGGCAAAAAATTCTCGGAAGCAGTTGAAGGACGCTGGAAAATACCTGTGCCAATGCCTGAACAGGTAAAAGATATGACTGTTTTTGACGCTTCGGACGTTGAAAAAGTGAGCGGTATGTGCGATTTTGTTTTCTGCGCGGTTGAAATGCCCGGCGGAAAAGAAGAAATCAGAAAACTTGAGGAAGCATATGCCAAAACCGAAACCCCGGTCGTTTCAAACAATTCAGCTTTCAGAAATTACGCCGACGTGCCCATGCTTATTCCCGAAATAAACGGGTTTCACATCGAAGTTATAGAATCTCAAAGAAAAAGATTGGGGACAAAAACAGGCTTTATAGTTGTAAAACCCAACTGCTCGATTCAAAGCTATGTTCCAATGCTTACGCCGCTTTTAAAATACGGCATAAAATCTGTCGCAGTTTCGACATATCAGGCTATATCGGGAGCGGGAAAATCATTTGACCAAATGCCTGAAATGATTGACAACGTGATTCCGTATATCGGCGGGGAAGAAGAAAAAAGCGAAAAAGAACCCATGAAAATATGGGGTTGTATAAAAAACGGGATAATCGAAAACGCGCAAAGCCCGGTAATCACATCACAGTGCATAAGAATCCCAGTGACAGACGGGCATCTTGCGGCTGTATTTCTTGATTTTGAAGATAAAAACAATAAGCCGTCAAAAGAAGAAATAATCAAACTCTGGAAAGAATTTAAAAGCGAGCCGCAGATATTAAACCTGCCTTCGGCTCCTAAACAGTTTATATATTATTTTGCTGAAAACGACCGCCCGCAGACAAAACTTGACAGAGATCTGGAAAACGGAATGGCAGTTTCAGCCGGAAGGCTCCGCGAAGATACTTTATTTGATTATAAATTTATCGGTCTGTCGCACAATACTTTAAGGGGCGCGGCAGGCGGAGGGGTTTTATCAGCAGAGTTTTTGTATAATAAAGGCTTTATAATAAAAAAATAATATGAGATTAAAAATAAAAAACCGGGGTAAAATCCGGTTTTTTTATTTATGCTTAATTTTATCATTTTATCAACCTGTCAAATTTCTTTTTCGCAACGACCATAGTGGCCCCGCTTATAATCATCACCCCGAACAATACAACCACGAAAGCAATGCTGTCCTCCGTCTGAGGATTGGGCTTTAATTCTTCAGTTATCGGGACCGTTGGCGGAATATTTACAAGAGGCACGGTATTTTCCGGCATTTCTTCTTCATCAGTAGTCTCTTCTTCCGTCAGTTCCAAACTGCCTAACGGTATGCTTTCGTCAACATCTTCAAGTTCTTCCGTTGTCGTTTCTGTTTCTATTGGAATCGAAGATTCTGTTGAGTCTCCGACAGGTTGCGTCGGCGATTCAATCGTAGGTTCAGTGACCGGCTGAGTAGTCGGTTCGGGCCTATCTATAATAGGTTCTGTCGGTGATTCTGTCGTGTGCTGAGTTGTGTTAGTAGTAGTCGTAGTCGTTGACTGAGTTGTCGAGCGTGTCGTAGTAGTAATATTTTCCCCTGTTGTAGTAGTAGTATTTTCCGGAGTAGTTTCTTCGGGCGTAGGTTCCTCTGTGGTAGTTTCTTCGGGCGTAGATTCCGGGGTGGTCGCTTCTGTTGTCTCTTCTTCTTTCGGTTTTTCTTTATTTATCACAGTAATTACAAATTCGTTTTCGCCGTCGTCAAATATTTCGATTATATTTATATTGTCTGCATCCGATGTTACCGGCGAGAAACTCACATCGTAATCTTCACCGCCGCTTGTTTCATAAATATAATATATACCTTCCGGTATATTTTGCCCTGCGCCTGACCTTCCCCAGTTATTTTCAGAGTTAAGCTCAAATAAATATATATCCCCGTCGTCGTTTTCAAGCTTTACTTCGTATGAGCCTGTCAAATCGATTTCGTCCCCGTCGCAGTCCTGCAATAGTTTTATCACGCGCACAGTTGCTTCAGGAGGCGCTGTATAAATATTTTTTAATAAACAAGGCTCCCCGTTTTCCAGCACGTCATATTTAATATCCCCGCCGTCGTCATACGTCACAAACGCTTCAAGAGTACCCAAGTCGCTGTTATACGCCACAAGCACAATAACAGTAATATCCGGAACAGGTTTATCTATATTCCAGTTTTTGCCGGGATCAACTTCTTTTATTATATAAATATACTGAGCGATTATTATATAGCCGTGATTTTGTACTTCAACCGGCACGGCGTTCAAATAATAATATATCGGGTCAAAAGTTATTATTTCGGCTCTATCTATATTCCCCGTATTCAAAGTTTTCGTATCTATCAGGCTTTCTTCGCCGCTTATCGACACTTCATATAATTCAAATACAAATGTCTTAACATCGCCTTCCGCCATTCCATCTACGGTTTTCTTGACTTTAGGCTGAGCCGAACAGCTCAGCTGGGCATATCCCAGCTCAGCCAGATCCACTTCTTCCACAGAATATTCTATCTCTATTTTTACCGGATCTCCCGTTATTGGGTCAATTTCTTCTCTGTATCTCGGCAGATCGCGCCATGTATAAGTATACTCATAAATTCCGGCTTCAGGGGGCGGCGTAACCTCCGGAGTAATATCTTTCACTTCCCCGCCGTCCGCTTTCAAAATAAATATACTGTACAGATCTTCCGGCCTCATGTATTCGTTGCCTTTGTCGTCCCATTTTTTTACAACGCTTATGTCTTTATAGTCCAGTTCCGCATTTACTTTTGTCGTCCTCGGTATGTACGCGATTACAGCAAGCAATATGACAGACAGAACTAAACTCAATATCCGCTTTGGCAGATTGAGTCTCTTCGCGCTTTTCATATTCAATTTTCCTCCCCATGAAATATCGGCCCCTAATTGGGCAGACTCCAATTTATTAAACTACAACTACTTAGATTTTTAACTTTTCTCCCCACAGACGTCACTTGTGTCAGCTTAATCACAAATGAGTCTTATATGCATATTATTCAGTCGCAGATGCATAAATATAAATTTATTTAAGTGCATTTTCATTTTATCACTAATTATTCTGTTTGTCAACAAAAATTTCGAAAAAATTTTACTTTTTTGGAAATTTTTTTTTAGATTACCTTGATTTCTACACAAATTTCTACGTATTATAAAAATTGTATAAAAAATTCAGGCCCACGCACAATAATTAAATATGCGTGAGCCTGAAAATTAAATTAACGAACTTTTTTTATTATTTTATTCTCTCGACTTTATAGCCTGCTTTAATCAAAAGCTTTACGATTCCGTCTCTGCCGACCATGTGGGCCGCTCCGACCACGACAAAATAATCATCTTCGCCTTCAGTCAAAAATTCTATTATTTTTTCAACCATTTTTACTAAATTTTACCAAAATTCTATTGATTAAATTTTCCCTCGCTTTCCTTTCTTATTTCGGCGCGCTTTATTTTTCCTCCGAGAGTTTTAGGCAATTCGTCCACAAATTCTATAACTCTGGGATATTTATACGGCGCAGTCGTAGTTTTGACGTGATTCTGAATGTCTTTTATAAGTTCTTCTGACGGCTCATAGCCTTTTTCTTTAGCGTCTTTTATCAAGACAACCGTCGCCTTGACGACCTGCCCCCTTATCGGGTCAGGAGCGGCAGTTATAGCGCATTCCAGAACCGCGGGGTGTTCGACGACTGCGCTCTCGACTTCAAACGGGCCTATCCTGTACCCCGAACATTTTATCATATCGTCTTTTCTCCCCACAAACCAATAATAGCCGCTCGTATCCCTCCACGCCACGTCTCCCGGACGATATAAACCGCCCTCGAAACAATCTTTTATTATCTCCCCGTCCTGATAATATCCTGTCATCAAGCCTACCGGGTGATATTTATCTAAATTTTTTATAACTATCTCGCCCTCTTCGCCGTCTGTGCACGATTTTCCCTCGTCGTTTATTAAATCTATATCATACAGCGGGGACGGCTTGCCTGTTGAACCCGGCTTCGGTTCGAACCATTCGAAATTTCCTAAAAACACCGATGTTTCGCTCATGCCGAATCCCTCGTAGATTTTTAATCCCGTCGCTTTCAGAAACTGGTTAAACACTTCGGGATTTAACGGCTCTCCGGCAGTCGAGGCATGTTTTAATCCTGAAAAATCATATTTGCTCAAATCTTCTTTAATAATAAACCTGTACATTGTCGGGGGTACGCAAAAAGTCGTAACTTTGTATTTTTCTATGACTTTCAGCAATTTATCCGGCGCGAATTTATCCCAATCGTATGCCAGAATCGCCGCTCCGGAAATCCATTGGCCGTATATTTTCCCCCAGCCGAATTTTGCCCAGCCGGAATCAGAATACGAAAAATGCAGCGTATTATCGCAAACCTGCTGCCAGTATTTCGCCGTCGTTATATGCCCGATCGGATAAGAATTGTCATGAACGACCATTTTTGGCATGCCAGTAGTCCCCGATGTAAAGTACATAAGCATTACATCTGCCGCCTTAACATCAGTTCTCTCGAAAATATCCGGTTCTTTCCCGTATTCTTCGGCGAAATCAATCCAGCCGGTTTTTTTAATATCAGTATTATCAGTATCGGGAACGCCGTTTGCCTTAACTATTGCCTTAGCGATAACCGTCGGCGACTCAGCCATTGCCGATTCGACCTGTTCGACAACATATTTTTCCCCCGTCGCTATTATCATTTTTATATTTGCGGCGTTAGTCCTGTATATAATATCTTTTTTTGTGAGCTGAACAGAACCCGGAATCAAAACCGCGCCGATTTTATGCAGAGCAACCGCAGTAAGCCAGTATTCATAACGCTGTTTTAATATAAGCAAAATTTTATCGCCTTTTTTTATCCCGGTTTTGACTAATAAATTCGCGATTTTATTGCTGTATTTTTTTATTTCGGCAAACGAGAATATCTTCTCTTCACCGTAATCGTTGCACCAGACCAACGCTTTTTTGTCCGGATTTTCGTTTGCGTAAACATCGACTATATCAAACCCGAAATTAAAATCTTCGGGTATATTTATTTTATAATTTTTTATAAAATCATCATAAGAATCAAATTTTGTTTTATTTAAATATTTATCGGCAAGCATTTTATATATTTCCTTTATTAATTTTTGTATTTTATATTATTTAATCGTCGTTTATAACAGTCAGGAATTTCGCGGGTTTATCTTTTGACGCGGCTTTCTGCCCGTGAGGGTGAACCGGGTCGAAATAAACGCAGTCGCCCGCTTTTAAATATATTTCGTCCTCGTCGTAATATACAATCATTTCACCCTCAAGGCAATAATTTATCTCCTGACCTGTGTGCGTGACAAGCTTAGGCTTTTCTCCTGATAAATCCGGTTCAAGTATGACAATCATCGGCTCCATTTTTCTGTGCATGAATTTATAGGCTATATTTTCATAAACATACCCCTCAAACCGTTCGACCCTGAGTCCTTCTCCGTTTCTCACAACGCTTATAGTATTAAGCCTCGGAGACTTTCCCGATAAAATTTCTATTGTATCCACGTTATATATATTTGCCAAATTATATATGACGCTTATCGGAATATCCACTCCCGAAGTTTCGTAATCCAGATATAATATTTCCGGCACGTTTAATTTTTCGGCTATTGCTTTTGTGTCAAACCCGAATATTTCGCGCAGTTCTTTTATACGCGATGCGACTTGCTTGATTTGTTCGTTCATTGCTTTCCAAAATCCTCTCTTAATTTTGTTTGTTTATATTATATTAAAATATAAAAACCCTCTCGCGGCGTTTGCCGCAAGAGGGTAAAATATATACGCTCTCTTATTCGGCACAACGCAAAGCGGCACTATTGTTATTCACCACAATAATGCTGACTATACTGTTCACTGTAACTCTGATATTTATAAACATCGCCTTGCGTCTCCCGGTTAATTTTTTAAAAATTTTTAATATAATAGCACAAATATTTTGGCTTGTCAAGCGGTAAATATAACAAAATATCAGATTCGCGGTTTTTTAACAGTTCATTCATATTTTCTCCGGCTATATGAATTATTTATATCAGCACAACGCCTTCGAAAACTTTTTCGCAGCCGCCCGTCATATAAACGCAATCGTCCGTGTAATTTATGGCAAGCTCGCCGCCTTTTAAAATAACCCGTATATCTTCGCCTTTATTCATATACCCATTTAATACGGCCGCAACAGCCGCCGCGCTTGCCCCCGTGCCGCTTGACAACGTCTCACAGTTTCCGCGTTCCCATACGCGCATTTTCAAAGTGTTATTATTTATTACTTTAACAAATTCAACGTTTGTTCTTTCCGGGAATATTTTATTATTTTCAAATTTCGGCCCGATTTTTTCAATATCAAATATATCAAGATTTTCGTCGTCGTCTAAAAAAACAACACAATGCGGATTGCCCATTGATACGCATGTTATATTATATTTCTGCCCCTCAATATCTACTTCTCGGCTTATAATATTCTCGCCCTTTAAATTAACCGGTATCTTCTCAGGCGCAAATTCCGCTTTGCCCATGTCTATTTTAACCGATGAAACTAATCCGTTCTGCGTTTCGGGGTATAATTTTTTTATGCCGCTCTGCATTTCTATTTTAATCTCCGGTTTAACCGCGATCCCGTTGTCATATAAATATTTTCCCGCGCATCTCAGCGGCCCGCCGGTAGCTCCAGATTCGCTTCCGTCAAGATTAAATATTCTTATTTTAGCGTCTGCGATTTCCGACGGCATTATCAAAACTATTCCCGTGCCGCCGATCCCGAAGTTTCTGTCGGACAAATATACAGAAAGCGATTCGGGCGAATTTATTTCGTTTTCTTTATCAAAGCAATTTATAAAAATACAGTCGTTTCCGGTTCCTTCCATTTTTGTGAAACGCAGTCTCATACGTTCGCTTCTTAAATTATTTATATCTATAAGCTCTGTGTTTATTTCGCTGTAATTGCTGAGCAGGCTGTCGGCGATTGCATGAGCCGTGTCTAAACTCGTGAGGCACGGGATTCTCAGCATACACGCCTTGCGCCTGATTTTTACGCTGTCTCTGGCTGGATTCCTGCCTTTTGCCGAAGTCGATATAATATAGCTTATCTTTCCGCTTTCAAGTAAAGTCATAGTATTATTTTTGTCGCTCTCATGTATTTTCTGAACGGTAATTACCGAAAATCCGGCTTTTTTTAAGATTTCTCCTGTACCCTGCGTTGCGTAAAGCTCAAATCCGAGCCCGTCGAATTTTCTCGCTATATCGCTTATCTCATCTTTGTCGCTGTTTCGCACGCTTATAAATACCCCGCCTTTTCTTTTCAGCGCGTATCCCGCCGCAAGCAAGCCTTTATATAACGCCTCTTGTAAATTCTTGCCGATTCCCAGAACTTCGCCCGTGGATTTCATTTCCGGCCCCAACTGAGTATCTACGTCCGTGAGTTTCTCAAACGAGAACACAGGCACTTTTACAGCGATATACGGCGGCACCCTGCCGATGCCTGATTTATACCCTAAACTTTCAAGAGATTCGCCGAGGCTTGTCCTTGTCGCAAGTTCGCACATGGCAATCCCCGTGACTTTGCTTATGTACGGCACAGTCCTCGAAGCCCTCGGATTTACTTCGATTACATAGATTTCTTCATTTACCAAAACATACTGCAAATTCACAAGCCCCCGAACTTCAAGAGCGGCGCATATTCTTTTTGTGACGTCAAATATTTTCTCAGATAATTTATCGTTTATATGAGCCGGAGGGTACATCGCTATGCTGTCGCCCGAATGCACCCCGGTCCGCTCGATATGCTCCATAATCCCCGGTATCAATAAATCTTTACCGTCGCATATCGCGTCAACTTCAATCTCGCGCCCGCTCAGATATTTATCGATAAGCACGGGATTATCCTGTTTCTGTCTTAGTATTATCTCCATGTATTCTACAATATCTTCAGGCGAATACGCTATAATCATATTCTGGCCGCCCAAAACATACGACGGGCGCATTAATACCGGATAGCCTAAATCTTCAGCGGCTTTCAACGCTTCGGATTCTGTCATAACCGCGAAACCTTTGGGTCTTTTTATATTTAAATTCTCCAGTAATTTGTCAAATCTCTCACGGTCTTCGCAAATATCTATAGCGTCAGCCGAAGTTCCGAGTATCTTTACTCCGCGCTTCGCTAATTTTTGAGTTAATTTAATCGCCGTGCCGCCGCCAAATGCCACAATCACGCCTATAGGCTTTTCTATATCTATAACACTCATCACGTCTTCAATAGTCAAAGGCTCGAAATACAGCCTGTCGGCCGTGTCAAAATCAGTCGAGACTGTTTCGGGATTATTATTCACGACTATAACTTCATAACCCATTTTTTTCAATGACCAGACGCAGTGAACGCATGCGTAATCAAATTCTATCCCCTGACCTATCCTGATTGGGCCTGATCCCAGAACCACTATTTTTTCTTTATCGCTTTTGTTTATAAATTCAAGGGCTTCGTTTTCTCCGCCGGTTTCTCCTGCTTTCACAGAATAAAAATACGGGGTTCTCGCGGCATATTCACCCGCGCATGTATCGACCATTTTATAGACAAAACTGCCGAGACTTTTAAACCAGTTATATTTTTCAGGATCATTTGCGATATTTTTGATTTTATGTAAAAACCATTCGTCAATTTTTGTGATATTATATATCTCGTCAATATTAACTCCGCGTTTTATTGCCTCATATACGACAAATATCCTCTCGTCCGTGACAGAATATAATAATTTTTTTATCTCTTCGTCAGAAAGATTCTTTAATTTCGGCATATCAAGCGACGATAAGCCAAGCTCGGCTCCACGAACGGCTTTTAATAACGCGTCCTCGAAATTATCTGATATGCTCATGACTTCGCCTGTCGCTTTCATCTGTGTCCCCAATTCTTTTTTCGCGTAGACAAATTTATCAAAAGGCCATTTCGGGAATTTTACCGCAACATAATCAATCGCGGGTTCAAACGCCGCGTAAGTCGTCCCTGTGACTGCATTGATAATCTCGTCTAAATTATAACCTATCGCAACTTTCGTCGCAACTTTGGCAATCGGGTAACCCGTCGCTTTTGACGCAAGGGCAGACGAGCGCGAAACTCTGGGATTTACTTCGATTACGGCATACTCAAACGAATCCGGATGTAACGCGAACTGCACGTTGCACCCGCCCTCGACTCCGAGCGCCTGAACAATATCAAGAGCCGCAATTCTTAACATCTGGTATTCTTTGCCTGATAAAGTAACAGCCGGAGCAATAACAATACTGTCCCCGGTATGAACCCCGACAGGGTCGATATTTTCCATTGAACAGATAGTTATTGCGTTGCCCGACCTGTCGCGCATGACCTCAAATTCTATCTCTTTCCAGCCAGATACGGATTTTTCCACTAATATTTGATTTATAGGCGAAACCGCGAGGCCGCCGCCGCCGATTTCGGCAAGTTCGCCGTGATCACGCGCGACTCCGCCTCCGGTACCTCCGAGAGTAAACGCTGGTCTGATTATCACGGGATAGCCGTTTTCGTCGGCGAATTTAAAAGCTGTTTCTATATCATTGGCGATCGCCGACGGTATAACAGGCTGATTTATTTCCTGCATCGTCTGTTTGAATATCTGCCTGTCCTCGGCTTTATCTATTGTCTCAGGCAGAGAGCCGAGCAGCCTGACGTTATTTTTTTCAAGAAATCCGTCTTTAGCAAGCTGCATACATAAAGTCAAACCAGTCTGTCCCCCAAGGCTTGACAATATACTGTCGGGGCGTTCTTTTTGTATTATTCTCTTGACCGTCGTCAAAGTCAAAGGCTCGATATATATCCTGTCGGCGATTGCCGAATCAGTCATTATAGTAGCGGGGTTTGAATTTACGAGAACGATTTCTATGTTATCCTGTTTCAAAACCCTGCACGCCTGAGTTCCCGCATAATCAAATTCCGCAGCCTGCCCGATTACTATGGGCCCTGAGCCTATAACTAAAACTTTTTTTATATTTTTATCGAGGGGCATTATATATTCCTCCGTTTCTCCATACTATCGATAAACCTGCCGAACAAAAACCCCGTGCCGTGAGAGCCGTCGCAATCATCAGGGTGAAATTGCGAAGAAAACACCGCGGCATTTATATATTCAATTCCCTCGCAGGTCTTGTCGTTTACATTTTCAAACCATAATTCCGCTATATTTTTATCTATGCTTTCAGCAGCTACTTCATAACCGTGATTCTGGCTTGTTATATATATTCTCCCCGTATGTAAATCCCTGACCGGCTGGTTTGCCCCCCTGTGGCCGTATTTTAATTTTTGCGTCTTGAAATTATTCGCGAGAGCCAATAACTGATGTCCTAAGCATATACCAAATACGGGGATATTTAATTTTATTATTTCTTTAAGATTATTTATAATTTCAAGATTGCTTTCATCCGCGGGGTCTCCGGGGCCGTCCGACAGAATTATCCCGTCGGGATTTATATTTTTTATTTTTTCGGCTGTTGTATTATACGGCACAACCCATACATCGCAGTTTTTATTCAAAATCTTTTGTTTTATGCTCTCTTTCATTCCGTAATCAATTAAAACGACTTTGTAGGGGCGGCCATTGGCCGTCCGTCCGTCCGCTTGCGGACGCGCAATGCGCGCCCCTACGAATTGCGAAATATTTTCACATGAAACATTTTTTATCGCGTTTGTTATTTTATAATTTTTTATTTCCTCAAAATCTATATTGTTTATGTTATCAGTGATTTTAGCGTTCATAACGCCGGTTTCCCTGATTATCTTCGCTACTTCTCTTGTATCTATCCCGTAAAGCCCTGTGATATTTTTTGATTTTAAAAAAGTGTCAAGATTGCCCTCGCTCCTGAAATTGGAGGGTTCTTCACACCATGATTTAACTATATACGCGCTGGCTCCGGTTTGTCCTGACGAATTTTCAAAATTTTCAAAATCCGATGAAATAATCCCGTAGTTTCCGATCAACGGAAACGTCTGTAAAATAATCTGCCCGAAATAACTGCTGTCAGTAAGCGTTTCCAAATATCCCGTCATTCCTGTAGTAAATACGATTTCGCCGATTGTATCCCGTTCCGCCCCGAAGAATTTCCCCTCGAAAATCCTGCCGGTTTCAAGTATCAAATATGCCGGTTTCGACACTTTATAATTCCTCCGTTCTTATATTTAAACATGTATCTAAACATATTATTATACGCCGTGATTTTTAATTTTTCATCAACATATAATTAATTTTTTGATTTTTATTTATAAAAGGCGGCTATATACAAGTCGCCTTTTAATGTTTTGTGACTTTTTGGCGCAGAAAATGGTTATTAGTAGGGGACGGCGTCCTCGACGTCCCGCCGAAAAAACCGGCGTTAAATCATATTTGCGGGCTGTCGGGGACGCCAGCCCCTACTATTCATATCCGTACATTATATAAATTTTCTGCATAATTCCTATTATCTTACTACCTGTTAAAACAATTCGCACACAAAGGCAGGGAGCATCTCGCGCACGCTTCTTTTAGCCCGTCTATGCTGATATATCCTAAGCTGTCCGAGCCGATTATGTCGCGTATCTCCGATACGCTCATTCTGCTTGCTATTAAATCTTCCTCGCTTCTTGTATCTATGCCGTAGTTGCAAACATATTTAACAGGAGGCGACGATATTCTTAAATGTACTTCTTTCGCTCCGGCGTTTTTCATCATATTCACGATTATTTTTGTAGACGTGCCTCGAACTATCGAATCGTCAACGAGAATAATCCTTTTGCCCTCTATATTTGATTTAATAGCGTTAAATTTTAACTTAACTATATTCTCTCTTTGTTCCTGCGTGGGATATATAAAACTCCTGCCCAGATAGCGATTCCTGATAAGTCCGGGAAGCAGCTTTATGCCGCTCTCCTCGCTGTAACCTATCGCCGCTTCAAGCGCGCTGTCGGGGATTCCGCATACAACGTCCGCTTCGACCGGATTTTCTTTTGCCAATATTCGACCCGAATTTACCCTCGCTTCATATACACTGAGATTATCTATAAACGAATCCGGACGCGCGAAATACACATATTCAAATATACAGCTTCCCGTATTTTTTATTTTCGGCGTCAGGACTACTTCTTCGTAAATTATTTCGCCGTTTTCTATAACAATAATTTCCCCCGGTTTTATATTTCTCACAAAATCAAACCCGCATGTATCCAGAGCGCAGCTTTCAGACGCTACGGCAATGCCGTTTTTATTTTTGCCAATACACAACGGCCTGAACCCGCTCGAATCTCGCGCTGCGATAAGCCTATTATTATCAGTGCTCAAAACAATAAGCGAGAATGCGCCTTTTAATAATTCCGCCGAGATTTTCACCCCGTCTAAAACATTTTTCTTTTTTGTGCAGTGATACGCGATAAGTTTTGAGATAACCTCGCTGTCTGAAGTTCCGGTAAAGGCTATGCCGTATTTCATAAGTTCGTCTTTAAGCTCTTTTGCGTTGATTAAATTGCCGTCATGAACCGTCGCAAGCCTTCCGGTCAGATATTCAGTAAAAACCGGCTGGATATTTTCCCCGGTATTATTTCCGTTGTTTGAATACAGGCAATGCCCGACGGCGACATGGCTTTTAAGTTTATTTAACGCGCTGCCCAAAGCCTCGCTGACGAGCCCATGATCTTTATGGCAAATTATAGTATTGCCCGATATTGCCGCAATCCCCGCGCCCTCCTGCCCTCTGTGCTGCATTGACAAAAGCCCCGCGTATGTAAACGCCGCCGCGTCCCCGCCGCAATTATTTTTTATGCTTATCCCGAAGATACCGCATTCCTCCTTTTTTTGTTACAACATTTGTTCGTAGGGGCAACCCTTGCGGTTGCCTCTACAAATCTTTAATAATTTTTACGACGAAATATTATCAAAATATCCCTGTATCAAAACAACCGGCGTGCCTTTGTCGCCGCTTCCCGACGTTAAATCGCAGAGAGAACCGAGTAAATCCGTGATTTTTCTCGGAGTAGTCCCCTGACTGTCCATTGACGCTTTTAAATCCGTATCTTTATTTTTTACGTATTCTTTAATCGCTTTTTCAAGCTCCTCGCCTTTCAGCTCTTTGAATTGATTATCAGCAAGATATTTTAATTTGACTTCGTTTGGCACTCCCTCAAGTCCGGGAGTATATGCCGGAGAAACCACCGGGTCGGCAAGCTCCCAGATTTTGCCCTGCGGGTCTTTGAACGCGCCGTCTCCGTAAATCAAAACTTCTATTTGCCTGTTTGTCGCCGCTCTTAATTTTTTAGCGAGAGATTTGACAAAATTTTCGCAGTCTCTGGGGAAAAGTTTAAGCGTATTTGAGTCCGATATATTTGAACCGAGAACCCCGTATTTTTCGTTGTATCCGCTGCCGCCGATACTTTCATTCATTATTTCGTCTAAAGAGTAAATCTTTTCCGCGCCTGCTTTTTTTATGATTTCTTTTGTTCTGAATCTGGAATGAATATCGCAAACCAAAACATTTTTAGTATATTTTAATATAGATACGGGATTATTTGAAAAAATGATTTTTATATTATCCGATAAATTTTTATAATAATCTAAAATATCAACGCCCGTAAAAGGATTTTTTCTTTCTTCGCATGTGAAGATTTGCCTGAATTCGTCTTCAGTGAATTCATCTGAATACGGGTTTATTCTTTTTTCATACATTTTATCAAGATCAGCGATAGGATTTCCTACTTCGTCATTTGGATAATTTAATTGCACATAACATTTTTTTACCCCTCTCGCGATTCCGGCTAAAATCAGGGAAAACCTGTTCCGGCTCAGCATAGGGAATACTACCCCGACTTCATCTCCGAATTTATTATTTATATCTTTCCCGACGGCGTCAAGCGAGACATAATTTCCCTGAGCTCTCGCGACGACCGCTTCCGTGACCCCGACAATATCTTTATCTTCAAAATTAATATTTTCTTTTTCAGCACAATCAAGAACACTTTGGGTTATAATATCGTCAAGCTTGTCGCCCTGTTTTATTATAGGCGTGCGTATTCCTCTGATTACCGTGCCGACAGTTCTTGTTTTTTCCATAATTGACCATTACTCCTTTTTGACTGTTTTTCGCATGGGCGATTGATAATCGCCCCTACAATATAAAAATTTTACACAAATAAATTTCTATCCTAAAATCAGCCCGACCAAATCAAGCGGCTCAACGATTTTGCCGTTTTTGTAGACGCGCATATTCCCGGCTGAAATTTCATCAATAAGCGTTATTTCGCCGTTTACTCTCCCGAATTCTAATTTTATATCATATAATTCCGCGCCTTTTTTCTCCAATTCCTGTTTTATCAGACGCGAAATTTTTTGCGTAAGCGATTTTAATATATCATATTCTTCATAAGTCAGAAGCCCGAGCATATCAAGCGCGTCGTTTGTTATCGGAGGGTCGCCCCGGTCGTCGTCTTTAAGCGTGACTTCGACAAAAGCGTCAAGTTTCTGCCCTTCTTTGGCATATTCGCCGTATCTTCTCATAAAGCTGCCGACAGCCCTGAAACGACATATAACTTCAAGCCCTTTTCCAAATACCGTCGCAGGCTTGACAGTAAGTTCAGCCCTGTCTATATCCGCGTTTATAAAATGCGTGGGAATCCCTGCGGCTTCGATTTTTTTGAAAAAATATTCAGTTATGCGCAGTCCTCCCCTGCCCATGCCCTCGATTGAAAGCTCGACAGTGTTTGACCCCGGGTCAAATTTGCCGTCCGCCCCAGTCACATCATCTTTGAATTTCAACAGATAATTCCCGTCGTCTAATTTATACACCGATTTTGTTTTGCCCTCGTAAACGTGCGTCATAATAATTTCCCCTCTTTGACTTTATATTTATTATTTATATATTTTTATTTTTTTATCTCAATTATTCCCCATTTGCCGTCTTTTCTGACGCTCAGCAGATTATCCTGACCCCGGTTGCCGCCGGAGATAATATTATCATATTCAAAAGCAAGAATAACTTCGCCTTTATTATTCAAAAGCCCGTACTTAGTATTTTTCTCCGCGATTATTATTTTCCCTTCGCCGATAATGCTGCGAACACTGTCATAAATCAACTCAACAACAAAATCCCCCGTTGTATCTATTACTCCGGATTTATTGCCTCCATAAACTGCCGCCAGTCCGTATTCAAATGGCGTTGCGCCCTCGTAAATCATCGGGATAACAATCTCGCCGCTTTTGTCTATAAACCCGTATTTGCGATACACGCCGTAGGCGCCGCTGTTGTCATAATTGCTGACCATTGCCAGCCCATCGTCCGAAAATTCATAAAAAAAATTATATTTGACCGTAAAAGCAATTTCGCCGCTTTTGTTTATATATGCCCATGTACTCCATGCCCTGCTGTAACCGGTTATATTTCTTCCGTCGAATAATTCAACTATAGCCATTCCGTCATTAAAATCCCGTGCGGATTTATATTCTATAGGAATAATAATATCTCCCGTCATATCTATATACCCGAATTTGCCGTCTTTTTGTACGACTGCCAGCCCTTCTTGAAATCTTCTTATCATTTCATATTCTTCCGGGAGAACAATTTCGCCGCTTTTATTTATTAAACCGCATTTTCCGTCGTCGCGCCACTTCACGAAAAAACCGTCACCGATGTCTTCTATATGCGAATCATATTCAAACGGAAAAACAATATTTCCGGCAGTGTCTATAACCCCGTGCGTGTCATCTTTCCAGAACCTTGCAAACCCGTTTGAAAAATCAAACACATAGTCATAAATCAACGGTATGACTATTTCCCCGTTTTGATTTATATACCCGTATTTTCCATCTATACAAACTTTTGCCAAGCCATCATAAAAACAAGAAATATCGTTGTAAATAAAATCAATAACAACATTGCCATTTTTTTCTATAAGTCCGACTTTCCCGTCTTTATACGCTATCGCCAAGCCGTCTGAAAAATCAATTATAAAATCATAAATCAACGGCGCGACTGTTTTTCCGCGTTTATCAATAAGCCCGACTTTTTCACCTTTATGCGCTCTCAGCCTTTCTTCTCCGCACGGAATAATCCCGTCATAATCCAGAGTCGGCTCGACGAGAATTTTTATCAATTCCGGGTTTAAAATTTTGTCTGTGATATAAAACATACCGGAAATTAACGCAATCACGGCAAAGCTTATTATCGCAATCAATTTTATCTGAGACTGCGACATTTTCTTTCTTTTTTCGGGCCCGGGTTTTTTGCCGTGATGTTCCACATCGACGGGATAATAATGCACAGACATACTCTTTATACCTTTTTCAAACGCCATAATAATTATATAATAATTTATGATAACTGTCAAATACGCATTTATTATATTTGCCATAAGATTTACTTATGAATTTTTATTCTGCCATAAATTTTAATTTGGGTTAAATATAGTTTTGATTTTATGTTATATTATGTTATAATAAAAATATTAAAACCAAAATCAAAAACGGCTCTCTATATTGTCAGGAAGATAAAATTTATAAAATTTGCGGGGTTAAAATAAAATGTTTGACACAGAGAAAACAATAAAACTTTTTTCTGAGCAGTATTACGAAAAATTATTTTATTTTTCACTCAAAAAGACCGGAAACCGGACCGAAGCCGAAGATTTAACGTCGGATATTATTTTAGATATTATAACGGCGTTACGAAAAGGGATAATTCCCGAATATTTTTCGGCTTACGTCTGGAAAATTGCGCGCAGCCGGTTCTTCAAATGGGCTGAGAAAAAGTCGAAATCAAGAAAATATTTGGACGCGAATAGTTTCGATGATTTAAGCGAGTTTAATCTGCCGGACGAAAACAGTAAGATTGAAGAAAACTATATAAAAAAAGAAGACATAAACGTTTTGCGGCGTGAAATTTCGCTGATTTCAAAAGATTACCGGGAAATTCTCGTGTCTTTTTATATAGACGACAAAAAAATCTCACAAATCTCAAAAGAATTTAATCTTCCGGAGGGAACAATTAAAACAAAATTATTCAAATCACGAAAAATATTACAGGAGGGCATGAAAATGGCAAGAGAATTTGGAATAAAAAGCTATAAACCGGAAGATGTAAGCTTTATAAAATCGGGAATGGACGGCACGGACGGTTCGCCGTGGAGTAAACTTAAAACAAAACTCGCGAAAAATATTCTACTCGAAGCGTATCATAATCCGTCAACGATTGAGGAACTTTCGCTCGAACTCGGCGTTGCCGCACCTTATATGGAAGAAGCGGTCGAAGAACTTTTAGATGCCACGCTGCTCAAAAAATTAGAAAGCGGCAAGAATAAATATCAAACTGATTTCAGGATTTTTAACGCGGAGGAGCAGAGAGAAGAAGAAAACAGGCACTTGAAAATAAAAGACGAATATTTTGAACTTGTAAAAGAAATTATAAGCGTTGTCGAAAAAGAAGGCAATAAAGATTTGCTCGGCGGGACACAGACTTTCGAGGAATTGAAATGGCTGTATCTTCTGGATTTGACTGACGGGATATACTGTCATGTCGAAAGAAAAATCCCTGTCGAAAAAGTAAAACCCGTAGAATCTTTTACGCCGTTTACCGGATATACGCAACGCCCGTATGGCGGGCAGTGGGATATATGCGGCTATGAAGAATTCACGAAATGCGAATATGCTACTTTTATTGGATACGACGGCTGTGGCAGTTACGAAAATAATTCTGTCCGCTCTTATAATTTTGACCAGCACGATTGGGGGGAACGTCCTACAAATTCCGGTTTAAATGATGAAATGACTCGGGTAACAAGTCAAATTTTAGACGGAACGGTTGACGAAAATAAAGATAAAAAAATCATAAATCAACTGCTTGATTTCGGCGTGTTTGAAATAAAAGACGGCAAATATATCTGCAAAATGGCGATAGTTGAAAGATTTGAAACTTTGTTGAGCCAGAGCGTGAACGAAGACATTTATAAAAATAAAATCCTGCCGCTTTGCGATAAACTTGACAAATTAAGGGCAAATATGTTTATACGCCCGTATGTGTTCAGCACGGCGTTAAAAGCCGGGTATATCACAATCCCGGAAGATTTCAGCAGGAGCATGATCGGCATAAGCCTGTGGAGATAATCGCCGGGAAATAAAAGAGAACCGTAAAACAAGAGAACATGAAATTTTTTCGTGTTCTCTTGACATTTTTTTGTACTTGTAATATAATTTAAAATACAGGTAAGGGAAATCGTGGAGCGGTTGGCTCATCTCATGTATAAAGTGAGGTGATGCTTATGTTGAATAAACGTAGCTTACTGCGGACTTTCGTGTTTATAGCAATGGTAATATTGCTTACATACTTTTTGAGAATGGCAGTCTGTTAATTCTCTCCGCCCTCGCACGGCGGATTGCGTGACATTTTGAGTCTGGCAATTTTTTGAGAGCCAGTCGCTTTGCGAATCCCTTAACCTGTGTTTTTCTACGAATATATTATATCATATAAAAATAAAAAAGTCAAGATATTATTATAATTTTTATTAAGGAGAATCTTTTTATGAAAGATATACCCGCCCTGTTCGGTTCTTTGGTTTTCAACGATTCCGTCATGCAGGCAAAACTGCCTAAAGAAACATATAAGGCTTTGAAAAAAACCGTCGCTCAGGGAAGCCATCTTGAAGCCGATATTGCAAATATCGTCGCTACTGCCATGAAAAACTGGGCTGTCGAAAACGGCGCGACCCATTTTACGCATTGGTTTCAGCCGCTCACCGGAATCACAGCGGAAAAACACGAGAGTTTTATATCTTCGTCTTCTACAGGCAACGGTAAAATTATACTGGAATTTTCGGGGAAAGAGTTAATTAAAGGCGAGTCCGACGCGTCAAGCCTGCCTTCAGGAGGCCTCAGGGCGACTTTTGAGGCAAGAGGATATACAGCATGGGATCCGACGTCTTACGCGTTTATAAAAGACGGGACTTTATGTATTCCTACGGCGTTTTGCTCATACAGCGGGGAATCTCTTGACAAAAAAACCCCGTTGCTGCGTTCTATGCAGGCAATCGGCATACAGGCTCTCAGGATTTTAAAACTCTTCGGTAAAACCGATGTCAAGCGCATTATAACGACAGTCGGGGCCGAACAGGAATATTTTTTGATAGATAAAAAAATATATTTGAAACGTCCGGATTTAGTATATACCGGCAGAACTCTATTCGGCGCAAGACCTCCAAAAGGTCAGGAGCTTGAGGATCACTACTTCGGCGCGATCAAGCCCAGAGTTTCGGCATTTATGAAAGAACTCGACGAAGAACTCTGGAAACTCGGCGTGCCCGCTAAGACAAAACACAACGAAACAGCCCCGGCTCAGCATGAACTTGCCCCGGTATTTTCAACGACAAATATCGCGACCGACCACAATCAATTAACTATGGAACTAATGAAAATCATAGCGAACAAACACGGCTTGGCTTGTTTATTGCATGAAAAACCGTTTGCCGGGGTAAACGGCAGCGCAAAACACAACAACTGGTCGATTTCTACAGATACCGGGATAAACTTGCTTGAACCCGGCGACACCCCGTTTGACAACGCGCAGTTTTTGTTATTTCTTGCCGCAATTATAAAAGCCGTGGATAAATATCAGGATTTGCTGAGAATATCTGCGGCAAGTGCGGGAAACGACCACAGGCTCGGCGCAAACGAAGCCCCCCCGGCAATAGTTTCGATATTTCTGGGAAGCGAACTGTCCGCGATATTAGACGCTATCGAAAACGACAAGCCATACGAAGGCAAAGAAAAAGCTTTAATGGAAATCGGGGCAACTGTTTTACCCAAATTTCCAAAAGATACGACAGATAGAAACAGAACGTCGCCGTTTGCCTTCACAGGCAATAAATTTGAGTTCAGAATGGTCGGCGCGAATTTTTCTATTGCGGACGCTAATATTATATTAAACACCGCAGTGGCGGAAATTTTAAGCGAATTTGCAGATAAATTAAAAAAATCTTCGGATTTTAAAAAAGATTTGAGCATAATTATAAAAGACACGATAAAATCCCATAAAAGAATAATTTTCAACGGCAATAATTATTCCGGAGAGTGGGAAAAAGAAGCAGCAAAGCGCGGGCTTTTGCATCTTAAAACGACAGTTGACGCTTTGTCTGAATTTTTAAACGAAAAAAATATAAAATTATTTGCGAAACACAACGTGTTCACAGAAAACGAACTGCGGTCAAGATATGAAATATTACTTGAAAATTACTGTAAAATTATTAATATAGAAGCGTTGACTTTTATAGATATGATAAAAAACAGTATAATCCCGTCAAGTATAAGTTATCAGAACGAACTCGCTGATTTGGTTATCATGAAAAAGAAAATTGTAGGGTACGGCGACCCTGACGCGCCTTTTACAGACCTACCAGATAGCGAACGGCGTGCCGGGTCGTCACGCCCTACATGTCTAAATTCTTTTGTGGAAGATAAACTACTGAACAGACTTGCTATATTAACTGAAAAAATCTACACCGAAACCGAAAAATTGGAAAACACGCTGCCCGAAGCAAAAGAAATTGACGGCGACGCTTTAAAACTTGCGCAATTTTACAGGGAAATATCAGTAATAATGTCAGAACTGCGCGTTTTCGTTGACGAGCTTGAAACTCTTGTTGCGAAAAAATACTGGGCTTTCCCGACTTATGGCGAGCTTTTGTATAGTGTGAACTGAAAATATTGATGTAATTATTTATGAAAACAAATATTTCGCAGCAGGAGGAAAAAATATCATGGCGAAATTAGGCACCAAGGACTACCCGTGGACGGAAAATACGGAACATCAGGTCGAGTTTATAATTAAAAAGCTTGCGTTGACAGGGCAAGAACGTATTCTTGATTTGGCTTGCGGCTTCGGCAGGCATTGCATTTCATTTGCCCGCAAGGGGTTTTCGGTGACGGGCGTGGACATCAATAGGAGATATATAGACGATGCAATACAAACCGCGAAAGAATTGGCGCTGGACGCGACATTTATTTGCGCGGACATAAGGGATGTTACTTATCAAAATGAGTTTGATATTGTTCTAAACTTAGATGACGGAGCTATTGGTTATCTGGAAAATGATGAAGAAAACCTAAAAATATTCGATTTGATTTCAAAGGCGTTAAAACCGGGCGGCAAGCATTTTATGGGTGTAAACAATGCGGATTATGCTGAATGCCATTTCCCGGAAATTACTTGCGAAATCGGCAGTAAAATGGTGACAATCTGGCAAAATTACTGGGTTGCCGAAAAGCGGGGCATGATAGGCGCTCCCCATAATATCCGTTATGGTGAAATCGCAACAAAACCTCCGCAAATTGATATTGAAAATGAGTCTACTATGCGGTTATATTCATTAAGTGAATTAGAACAAATTTTTCAACAACGCGGCATGAAAATTGTTGCGTCTTTCGCAAACTATACCGACAAAAAATCCTCTGATAAAAATTTGGTGTTAAATGTTTATTCTATAAAGCAACAGCTTTGATTTTGACATAAATGTAATTTTATGATAAAATAAGGTGTATAATATATTCAGCGGATAGCAGGGCGGTTCGGCTCATCTCCCGAAAGGGGGTGAGAAAATGAACAAAAATTTATTTAAAATTTTGCTATACATAGCATTAGTTTTATTACTAATGTATTTGTTCAGAATAGAAGCAAATTAGCCGCCCCCAGTAAGAAAGGATAACGGCTAATTTAAAATATTAGTATTTATTTATCTGAGCTGACCGTCAAACCGTTTCTGAGACGGATTGCTGTCCGCTGAATATTATTATACACTATAAATATAAAAATGTCAATATAATTATAAAATTTTTGTATTATTTTAATTTTCAAGATTTAAACGAAAGGAATAATAATCATGAAAGCATACGGCAAAAAAACATGGCTTATCCCCGACACTTATTTAAACTCTATATCCAAGAATCAAAATCCCAGCCACGAATCGATCTGCGTCGTCAATACGTCTGATATTGACGCAGATATTAAACTCACGCTTTTTTTTGAGGACAGGGAAAAACGCGACGACTTTAAATCTTTCTGCGGCGCGGGAAAAACGCATCATATAAGACTTGACAGAATACGCTCAAAAAGCGGCGAATCAATCCCCAAAGACATACCCTACGCAATTTTACTCGAAAGTAATATCGAAGTCGTCGTGCAGTACAGCAGGCTCGACACTTCCGCCGCTGAAATGGCTCTTATGACGACTATGGGTTATCCAGTTGACGAGTGATTGCGAGGGAAATTTATATAATGTACGGATATGAATTGTAGGGGCTGGCGTCCCCGACAGCCCGCAAATATGATTTAACGCCGGTTTTTTCGGCGGGACGTCGAGGAC
>JGI24704J35079_10000215_pt1 | contig 28841 bp, 26 predicted proteins | sample TergutNt197P3_FD_35079 | JGI IMG/M metagenome (IMG submission 35079)
TTGTTCAGTTCCGCCACTTGAGCCGCGGCGGTCTGGCCGGTGAGGGAAGCCAGTTCTTTTTCCAGGTCTAAAACAAGCTCCCTGGCCTTGGCTTCGTCTCGTAGGGCCTTCTCTGCTTCACGGGCGGCCTTGGAGGCGGCGCCGCCGCGTGTGCTTGCGGCTTTAAAGTTATTTTTTAAGGCTTCGGTGGAGTCTTTTAAGTATTGAGCATAGAGACGTTCATTCTCAAGCATTACTGGAAAATTTCTTGCATCTCTTGCGTCTAAAATGGCAGCCTTTAATGTTGCCAGAGACGATTCCATCGTGGCTTTTTTCAGCGCTTTTTGCCTGTCTTCGGCGCCTTTTGTATGGGCGGTCAACTGGTCCAGGGCTTTTATGGCCCCTTGAAGGGTATTGGTTTCGGCCGAACCAATTCCGGCCACTTCCCGCATGGCCGCGGCCAGATCATAATGGGCAGACGCGGCGGCAGAGGCGGCGCCGGCTGTGTCGTCCATAGCGTTGGCCGTATCATCCAGGGAACCGGAAAGCCTCTTGTTAAGGTCTTCCAGGCTAATCAGACCGTCTTTGTATTCTATTATTGCCTGTATCGCTCCGGTTACATATTGCTTGACTCTTTCGTTCGAGGCGAATTTTTCTTGTGTCGCCGTCAATTTCTGTATGGCTTTCTCTGAAGCATTTATGGCCGCCTCGGAGTCGGTGGCGTTTTTGCGGAATTCGACTAGGGCCTGGGCGGCTTCGGCAATGGCTCTATGGGTGAGAGTCCCCCTGCCCGTCCCCAGGAATGTCTTTACTTTCTTTTCCGCATCCTGAAAAGCTTTGTCTAATTCCGCCATTTGCCGCTTAACGGTCGCTATTTCCGATTCGATTTGTATTTTTTGCAGGGCAACGGCTTCCGTGGCGGTCCTGGCGATTGCTTCTGATGCCTTGGCCGACTTGGCCGCCAAGCCGTCCATTATTTTCCCGGCCTCGGCGATCTCGCTATAGAGAGCATAAAATCCGGTTGCCACTGTTGTCAGGGCCACTCCCCAGGGGCCGCCCAAGGCACGGGCCGCGCCGGCGCTAAGTGCTTTCAGGTTGGCAAATGCGCCCGCAAGCCCAACAACCCCCTCTTTGGATGTGGCCAGAGAGACAACAAGCCTCGTTCCCAAGGCAACCGCCAAGAGATCCGCATTTTTAGCCACAACCTCAACCGCCTTGGCCAAATCTTTCAGGTGGGCTCCTGCGGTGTCTATGACCTCAACGACCTTGCGGGATTGACCTAAGGATTTATCCAGTTCGTTGACCGCTGTTTTGAGGTTGTTCCCGAACTTCACCATCGCATCGCTGATGGTTGCCGGCATGGCATCGGCCTTGGCCCGCAACTCATCCATGCTTCCGATAAGGGCTCTGGTAATCACGTCCGCCGTCAGCTTTCCCTCTTTGGCGAACTGACGCAACCCGTTGACCGTAGTTCCCAGGTGCTTGGCCAGGACTTCAGCCGCCGCCCCGCCATATTTCAAAACCATGTCCAATTCCCGGCCGGCCATCTTGCCAGTAGCCAGGGAACGGGTAACCGCATCCATGACCATCTCAAACTGTTGCCCTTTGGCTCCGGAGACTACCAGGGCATTGGTCAGGGCGTCGGTCAAGTTGAGCTGCTTCTCCATGCTGTAGCCAAGAGCGTTGAGCGCCGTGGCATTATCCATGAAGGCGTTGGCTGTGGCTTCGAGGGGAGAATAGGCCCGGTCGGCAATCTCTTTCAGCCGGCCCATGATAACGCCAGCGTCGATCATGCCCTTGGAGGCGATACGGGCGCGGGATTCCAGGTCGGTCATCACCGAAGTTATGTTGGCGAATTCCCGGAAACCCAGGGCTGCGGCTGCGGCCACAACGGCGTTTTTCATATTGACGATCTTGCCCAGGCCGGCCGAGGCGGATTGGGTCAAACTCTTAAAGGCCCCGTCCACATCCCCCACGGAGGCCCGGAGCTTGGCCATCTCTATGGCAGAGGCCCCGGTCAAGCGCTGAATGTGGCCCATGGATCGCTCCAGGTTGTCCAGGTTCGCTTTCTGGGTCATCTGTTTGGCCAGGCCGGCAAATTGTTTTTCCGACAGGCCGGCGGCTTGGGCCACGGCCTTGAGTTGCCCTTCGGCCTTTTGGAAATCAGCATCCAGGGCCTGGACATTGGCTTTGGCCTTGGCCATGCTGGCGGCCAATAGGTCAATCTGCCGGGAGGCCTGGCCATACATGACCCCGCCTTGCATGGCTTCGGCCATGGCTGCCCCGGCTCCCTTGGAAACTGATTTAAGGTCATTCAGCTTCTTTTGAAGCAGGGAATAATCGCCGTCGATGACCAGGGTGACGCCTTGACCTTTTGGTTTAGCCATGATTTCTTCTCCAATTCTGAACGGTCGTCAGCCGACCTTAATGTCAACCGGCTTCATAGCGCCGGCAACTATTCCTCCGGTCCTGGAGGTCACTTCATCCAAGGCCGGCCGCATAAAAGGGTGAGCCGGCGTGAACCCCGTCACCCGGCCGCCCGGAGTGACTTGGGCGTGGCCATATTCAATTAGGTGTGCATGGGGGGCGTAATTCTCCCCTTCGGCATAGGCATAACCCCCGGCCCTAACCAGCACAAAGGGGCTTTCCGGCCCGGGGTCTTCCACCCGGATGGACTTTCGGAGCGCCCCGGTCTTGTCCGCAAAGGCCGCCGTGCTTCTGGCCCGGGCGGCCACTTCCTCGGCCACGGCCCGGATGCCGGGCTTCACGGCGGCCTTGACTTCTTCCATGATGCCCGCCACGTTGATATCGACCTTTACGTCCGTAACTCTCACGAGCTCGCCCCTCTTGTGGCGGCCGTCCCGGTGGAGATAAACTCGACCAGGGCTCCTTCCGCCACTCGCCAGTACTTGCCCATTTTGACCGCCTTCAGCTTCCCATCATGGACATAGGTGTAAAGCGTTCTCCGGGTGACCTTGAGGATGGTGGCCACCTCATCCAGGGCATAAACTTTAAGATTGATCATCGTCTTACTCCTCTCCTTCGGTCTCGTCTTCTAGGACGGAATGCACATAGTCGTTAACGCTCGTGCCGGCCGCCTTGGCCCGGGCCCGGATCTTCTCCAGGAGGCTTGGCTGGACCAGGAGCTGGAGCCGCTTGCTTTGCTCTTGGTTTCGATGTAAGCGGGGTTCGGCTTGTAGCCGGCTGGAGGCTTGCCGTGTGGCCTGGCCGGAGCCTCGGGGGCGTGTCCAGGATCGGCCGACGGGGCCTCCTCGGGTTCCGGAGCGACTCCCGGCCGGCTGATGAACTGCATGGCGGGATTCAGCTCGTTCTTAAAGGTCTTCCTGGGGCCCATTTATTCCTCCTCGCCCAGGATCTCCGCCACAAGGGCCGAGTAGTCGGCCGCGGCGTTGCTCTTGGGGGCGTATGTGTAGATGTTCTGCCGGGTGGCCTGGCACTCCTTTAGGGCTGTACATTCCCGGATGGCCGTCCGGAACAGCTTTGTCCCGAGCCCGGCGGCCGTCTGCTCAATGAGCTCCGCCACCTCCCGGCTGATAACCGCCCGCTGGTTGTGACGGGTCAGGACGATACCTTTGATGGTGAGGGCCTGGTTGCAGTATTGGCGGACCGTGTCGATGGTGCCGTAAAGCTGGCTGATGCCCTGAAGGCTGAATATGTCGGCCTGGGCCGGGATAATGGCCTCCTGGGCTGCCGTGAGCGCGTTAACCGTGAGGATGCCCAGGGCCGGGGGCGCGTCTATGATGCAGTAGTCGTAGCTTCCTTTTATAGGCTCTAGGGCCTCCTTCAGCCGGTACTCCTTGCCTGTAGAAGCGATGGTGGCATCGGCCCCCACCAGGCCCGGAGAACTGGGGATAAGGTCCCCCTGCTCCGTTGGCCTGATGGCTTCCCCGGCCTTGGCCGACCGGGCGAGTAGATCCATGACCGTGACACCCCCGCCATCGGCGCCTAGGGCATAGGTCAAGTTGCCTTGGGCGTCCAGGTCCACAAACAGCACCTTGTGGCCTCGAAGGATGAGCCCGGCCCCCAGGGCTTGGGCGGTGGTTGTTTTGGCGGTGCCGCCCTTCTGGTTCAGAATGGACCAGGTCTTCATGGTTCCGCCTCGCCTGTCATGTCCATGTGTTTGCCTCCCTTGTGTTATGTGTATGCGTATATATGTATAATGCTATACTGATATGGTTAAAAGATGGCCGCGGCTACAGCTTCGCCGCAGGTGTTCGCCGCCCTTTCGAGGTGATGGGCGTAAATCAAAGTGGTGTTGATAGAACTGTGCCGGGCGAACTGCTGAACCTCGGCCAGGTCCTTGCCGGCCAGCAGACTCAGGGTCACGGCCGTGTGTCGGAGGCTATGGGCCGTGAGACGGGAGCTCTTGAGGCCGGCCCCCGCCATCTTCGTCTTGACGATCCGGCTGATGGAGCGGGTGGTCATCCGGCCGCCTCGGTTTTTATTCGCCCCGCTGGTGAACAGGGGCGCCGTGTCGTCCGCCGGCCCCCGGGCCGCCAGGTAGGCCCTGATGGCCTTTTCAACGGGGCCGGAGATCTTGACGTAATCGGCCTTCTCGTCCCGGCCCTTGCCTTGAATGTATAAGACCGTCCCATCCCCTCGGGTCCGGAGATCTCCCACGTCGGCCCGGATCACCTCGACCGTCCGGAGCCCACTGGTGACCATGAGCGTGACCAGGGCATAGTCCCGGAGGCCTCCCAAGCTCTCCCGCTCTATCCCGCCCAAGACCTCCTTGACCTGGCCGCTGGTGAGGTAGTCCCGCTTGTGCTCCCGGTCCAGCTTGGCCCCCTTGAGCTTCTCGGCTATGTTGCCGTAGAGGCCCTCCTGGGCCGTCCAGGCGAAGAAAAGCCGGGCGGCCGTTATGTAGGCCTGGACTGTGGCCGGTTTGCGGCCGGAGGCCTTCAGTTCTTCCCTAAAGGCAATTAGATCCTCTCGCCGGGGTTGGGCGATGCCGCGAAGGGAGAAATATCCGAACAGTTGCCGGAGGGCTTTGGTGTAGGTCTCGACGGTCTTGGGCCGGGCGTCCAGGTAAGCCAGGAAGCGGGCGTAGAGGTCGGCCGTGAGGGCCGGCCTGGGGGCGAGGGTGTCCTGGGTCAAGGCCAAGCTGGTCTCTACCATGGCATGTCTCCCTGGGCCTCAGGTAGCTGGCCATCGCCTCCGACCGGAGGCCTGCCCGGGGGAACATACTGAGCCGGCCCCTCGTCTTCGCCAAAGGGGTCCAAAGGCCTGGCTGCGGGCCTGTCTGCGCTCTGGCCGCCGCCGAGCATGGTCAGGTTGCCCACAATGACTTCGGAGGCCTGCCTGTCCTGGCCGGCCTTGTCCTGATACTTGCGGGTCTGGAGCCGGCCCTCGATATAGACCTGGCGACCCTTCTTCAAATATTTGTCCGCCACCTCGGCCAGACGGTTGAAGGTGACACAGTTAAACCACTCGGTCTTATCCTCGCCGCTGTACTTCTCCGTCACCCCCAGGCTGAACCGACAGAAGGACACGCCGCCCGGGCTCACCTTCAGCTCCGGATCCCGGCCCAGGTTGCCCACGAGGATTATCTTGTTGACGCCGCCCATGTTGCCCCCTCTATGTGTATGTGGCTATGTGTATAGCCTTACCTGTATGTTAATATATGGCCTTCCCTTCACATTGTCAAGCATTATCAGCATATACCGGCATAGAAAAGGGCCGGTTTCCCGGCCCTGAGGTGTTCCTGGAATGGGGAGAAGGTCAGGTGTCGGCCTTGCCGGTCTTCATTGTGGCACCTCCGCCCCGTCTTCGTTGGGCTGGACGGTAAAAAGAAGGTCATTGAGGTGCTCCATGGTCGCCCGCAGCATAATAAGGGCGCCGCCGGCTTCATAGGGGACATCTTCCTTTTCTTCAAGGTCCTTCACGAGGCTTATGCACCCGGCCAGGGCTTGGATGGTCTCCCACATAACTTCGACAAGCCGTCCATAGGTGACGGGAGCCGGCTTGCAGCCCGAACTCATATAAAGCGGCCTCTGCCTGTAGTCAGCCGGGGCGGGATCGTTATTCTGCATTGGGGGCCTCCTCTTCTCCAGGGGCGGGGACGGCGTAGATCCGGCCGTGGGTATCCGGCCAAATATTCCTCAGCATTTCCCCTGCATCCCTCAGAGCCGCAGCCGCGAAAAAGAGAACCTCCGTGGTGTCGCCGCGAGTATCGGTTGCTTCAATCAAGTGCCTCAAGGTCCAGGCAAGGCCTATCACCCTGGAATATAAAGAGCATACCTCCCTTTCGAACTGCCCAAAGGTGACCAGGGCCCCCATGCAGTTTTCGTATGCAGTCTCGTCGTCTTTCCAATCAAAGACAACCTTGGCGTTTGGGTGGCGGTCGGTGGCGCTCATTGGGCCACCTCCGGGGATCCCTGCTCCTGTTCCTTTTGAAGCGCGTCCCTTTCTTTCAGGGCCTTGCGGATTTCCCCCTTGAGGCGTACCACCTCGGCCCCTGCCTTATCGCGTTTGGCAAACAATCTGTCACTGTATGCCGTCCTCTCGCGCAGGTCGTCTTGCAATCTGGCGCCGCGCCTCTCTTGGTCCTCTATCTCCTTGAGAAGGCCGGCGGTGGGGTTGCTTATGCGGACCAAACAGGTGCCACGGCTTCCCCGGGGATCAATACGCTCCAAATCGGCGATGACAGCCTGAAGGCCTTTCTGGCATAGGTTGTGCCTATACGCAAGGCTCTCCTCGTCGTGTTCGTCAATATCGCCCAGAATGTCATCGATCCCCCGCAGAGATCGCAATACCTCAAAGATTATGCTACCGGCTTCGCTAAAAGTGATAAATCGATCATCAACCATGCCGAGGTCGTCTTCTCCTCCCACATTGTAGGCAGTGGCGGGGACGCACAGTTCGGAAGTTTCGTCCTTGCCCTTGGGGGCGTTTTCGGATAGATTACTCATCAGCCATATCTCCTTTTCCTGGATGTAGGATGGTTAGGCCCTGGTCGGTGGTTCCACGCACCGGCTGGGGCCGCTTTTTTGCTCTCATTGCAGTCCTCCAGTATGCCCGGCAAGATACTCGTAAAGCTCCCGAGCCCGTGGGCCTTCCTCGCCCTGGGCGATCTGCTTGGCCGCCTCTAAGGTGAGGGTGTGGTCGGTATTGCTCGTCTCGTTCCGGCCGTAGAGGTAGTTATACAGGGCCAGGGAGCTCACGGTCGGCTGCCGGCGCCCGTTGACGTCCGCCATGCGGACCGGGACCAGCTCCCCTTTGAAGGCCTCCCCGGCCGCGGCGCCTCCCTCCTGGAGATCCCTGAGGTGCTCCTGGGCCTCCTTCATGGTCATCCCCAGGGCCCGGGCCACGTCCTCAAGCGAGAAGTGCAGGGCGCCCGTCTCGTCCTCGAACACCCGGAGGAGTCCAAACTGGGGATGGTTGAATATGTGACTTTTCATGGTTGCCTCCTTATTCCAGGCCCAAAAGTATCCCGGACGAGAGGCTTTTGCCCGGCAGGCCTCCAGGCCGCCTGTGGGCCTCCTGGGGCCGTTTCTGGCTGTCTGAGGGATTGGGCCTTGCCCTGGAAAAAAGAAACACGCCCAGGGAGGACGCGCGGGGCTGGTCATTTATCAGCTTCAGAGCGGGGACTTTGGGGATTTCGGCCGCGTCCGGAGCGGTCTGAGCGGGCATTGTGCGCCTCCAAGCTTGAGGATGGCCCTTTAAGGTAAGGACCGGGCGCTGAAAACCGCTAAGAGACGGCCGGACATATTCCCCCGAAGGGTATTGTATTCAGTCCACACCCGGCCCCAAGGCGGAGCTTGGAGACAAAAATAGCACAATCTGCGGGTGTGCGACCGCTCTTAGAGGTGTTTTCAGGCACCGTGAGGCTTGAGGATGCCACAGGCCCGGGGCGGCGTCAAGGGGCAGCCAGCTCAAAATTGAGCGCGTCGATGGCGAATCCAGGGCCCGGCCACAAGCCCTTGAGGGCGACGGCCAACCTGCAAGCATTCCTTGTGGGTTGAACCGTCAAATATTTTTTTACAGTTGGGCGGGGGCCGGCGCTATTTTGCGCCCGCTGATGTGGTCCCCATTATACACATATCATCATACACATAACAGAAACCCTTCACCATCAATGGTTTCACGGTGGTTTATCGTGAAACGTGCCTAATGCTGTTGTGTATCAATGGTTTCACGGAGGGGCAGGAACGTAGGCCTGAAAGGGCAAAAAAGGTATTCGCACCCGGTCGTCCGCCAGGGCGCGCTCATTGCGCCCTCCCTCAATAATAATGCCGGAACGGGCATCTGCCCACATTTTCGGAGTCCGGCGGCTCCGGGTCGGTCTTTTTGGGAAGAGGTTTCCCTCGCCTTATACGCCGTCAAGACCGTACCAATGGCGCTTGTTTCCGGGGCTAGAAAAGCAAGCCGCAGAACGGCTGAAGGTGCTGATATAACCGGAGTTATAAAAATCATCATAAAATTTGATAAAATAACAACTTATGTTTGTTGACAATGTGTCATCCTATTTGTATTATTAATAGCGAGGATGAGGGAGGTTTGTTGGCAGTCCCAGCTTTCTTCTCCACTCCCAGGACAAGGCCCTCCAGAAAGGAGGGACGCCATGGAAGGGTTCATTGGGAACGTCCTGGCTGCGACCTTGGCTGGCGCTCTAGTGCTTTTCTTAGCCCGCTGGCTTGATAGTCGGCGTAAATAAGAAGCCCCTCTGGAAATTGGGGATCCCAGAGGGGCGCAACCTTCGATTCCTAACCGAATCCGGGGGTCTTGTCCGAAGCCGGGGACGCGGTCAACGTCCCCGGCTCACTTATTAAAATAGCCCAAGATAGGTCCCATGTCAAGAAGGCCTTGAGAACGGACCCCGGGCCTATTGCGACCGCGGCCACCCTTGCCCTCTCTCCTGGAATAGAGTAAAGTGCTTTTGGGCAACCCTCCAGATCAACAAGATCGGAGGTGGCGCCTATGGACTTCCTTTTAAACGTCCTTGCGGGCGTTACGGTCGTTCTCGTGGCTCGCTGGCTTAACCGCCGCGATAAATGAAGCGCCCCGGTAGGAGCGTCCATTCCTACCGGGGCTTAACTGTCCGACTAGATCGTATCAACTCGGAGGGTTGCTCCGGGCCGGGGGCGGTGACACGCCCCCGGTTCATTTTTAGGATAACCAAACAGGGGGCTATTGTCAAGCCGGGGGGGATACCAGTGGCCCCCAGGAATGCTCAAAACGCGAACGCTCGTAATTTTGTGTATGTCTCGGGGTCGGTTGTTGCCAACAACTTTCTTCCGTCTTTAAAGAGCATGATAAACGTTATGATTTTTACATCTTGCTCCCCTCCTCCAAGGAGAAGGCCGGCCAAAAATCCCACGGGGCCAAACATCGCCGCGCCGGCTATACCCAAGCCAACGTTTCCGCTTATGCTCTTTACGTTTTCCTCGGAGGCCAAAGAAATCTCGGCGATATCCCCTTTTCTGAAGTCGTGCGTTTCCGCGCCAGTCAGCATCAAAAAGTCCCCATAGGTTGTCACGCCAGCTTCACCCTGGGGAAAATCTCCAGCAAGAATTTTTATTTCTGACATGCTGACCGCCTTTGGCTAATAGCGGCCCTTATTTAGCCGCCGGCCTAAAGCACCATCAATTCAGGTCGTCCGCAGGGTCTTTGTCTGGTGGCCGCCAAAGATATCTGCTTATTGAACCTCCGACTTCAGGCAACCCGACCCTGGCTGCCTTGGCAGCCGCCCTATGGGTCTCCCGGGCCGAAGCGCCGATTTTGAGTTGCCGGGACAGGTTGGAGATCAAACTGGCTTGTTGCCGCCATTGGGCCTGGAGCAAGATGGCCTCCTTATTGTCTCCAGCCTCCCGGGCCTCAATTACCTGTCGCCTCAGCTCGTCCCGGTCAACCACGGCCTGACAAAGCTGTTTCAGGAGCCCGGCATCATCTTCAATGTAAAACCCGGGGTCTTTGGCCTTGACTGTCCGATTCCACTCTTCTTTCTCGGCCGGGGCCAGGCCCCTGCCTGTAGAAGACAGCCAGGAGAAACCAGCTGCGTGGCCCTGGGTGCTCCTTATGCTACTGGCCGCCATTGGCCCTCGTCTGCCCATGATTTCCTCCGTATAGCCTCAATTTTCTCCAAAACTCTCCGTGAAGGAGCCGAGACGGTCTTGGGAGGCCGAACCTCCAGAGATTCAATCCCCCCTACCCCCGCCCTTGTGCCTGTTGGCCTGGGCGGTGACCAGGCATCCCCTCACGTCAGAATCACCCACGCTGTCCTCGCGGTCCTCAGGCCTCTTTATTGTGGCCTGATTTAGCCTCATTATACCACTTTTTCGCACGTTTTCATGGGGTTCTTGAGGGTTTTCCTTGAAATAAGAAACCCCCGCCGGAGGGGGATATCCATTCCGGCAGGGGCGCAACTTGGGAGGCCCCCTCAATTTTGAGGAGACGTCAGGTTTTGGCCTGTTTGTCTTGGCCGCCCTTGTAGGCGCAGAAGGCCCCAAAGGCCCCCAGAGCCAAGGCTATGAAAATCATTGCAGTGTGTATGCTGGTCCAGGTGGTCATTTGCTCCCCCTTTCGCGTAGATCAACAAGCCAGGTTACAAGGAAAGCCATCAGCATGAACGCCATTCCGACCGCCAGGGCGCCATCATCCTTCTGGAGCAAGCCAACGATGATTGAGCCGGCGGCGATCATTTCAGCCACGCTGGCGGCCCGTTTAGCTAGAGCTATCATATCATCTCCCTCTCTTGGTTTCAACTACCGCCGGCTAGGTGCCGGTTCCTGTTTCTATGCGGTTTCGCCCTGGTCGCCACCATTCCACAACAGCGACCCCCCACAGGTGGCATCCTGATGGGGGGCCGTGTTTTCCTTGGGAACTTGGCAACTGGTGGTTACCCATCGCTCAAGCCTTTTCAGGATAGTCAAACAGGGATCAGTTGTCAAGACGGGCCTTGAAAATGAGGGGGCCATTCCGTTCGGCCCCCTCGGTGTTGGACGTCTCAAATTATGCCTGGGTAGGGCCACCTCCCTGATCGGCCTGTGCGGGGGTCTGAGCCTCTTCCTCGGCCGGCGGGAATATGTGCGCGTCCACAAATCCCACCGCCCGGTCGAGCCCCGCTTGGTCCCGGATCTCATAAACCAGGTTGCCCAGTTTTTGGGCCGCATTCATCCAAGAGACGGCGGCCCTGTAGTTGCCCTGCCAATTCTCCACGACCCTGGCGTTCTCGGCCCGTAGCCGCTCCATCTCCGCGTTCTGGGCCGAGATACGGGCCAGGAAGGCTTCGCGTTCCTCCCGCAGGGCCTGGGCCTCTTCTTGGGCCTGGACAATGACCGTCATGGCCTGCTCCCGGCCCTCAAGGGTCCCAAGCTCCTCTAAGGGTGGGATGGAGGCCTCGATGTCCGCCAGGCGCTTGTAGTACCTGTCGACCTCCTCGTGCGAAGCCCTGGAATTGAACTTGCCCCGGATGACGCCCAGCGGGGCCATCGCTGTGGCGAAGTCGTCCTGGAGGTCCTTCAATAGCGCTTTGGAGCCAAAGGTCTCTTTGTATCCGGGCTTGCCGTTTGCTTGCCGCGGAATCAACACAGCGTGAATGTGCGGGGTCCTCTCATCCATGTGCAGCACGATAGAGAGGAGGGCTAGATCGTACTTCTGGCGGAGGAATGACATGACCAGGACCTTGAAGGTTTCGACCCTCTCGGCAGAGATCTGACCGTCCGGGCCGAGGAAGGCGTCCCGGGTGGCGGAGAGGATCATGGACGCGCCCCGCCTGGCGTCCTTCCTTAATGTCGCGTCCAGGGCCCCGTAACGTTCCTTGACCTGGGCGGCCAGGCCGGACGTTGGCCCGTAAAGGATCTGGTTGAGGTGGGCTCGCGAAGGATCGGCATTTTTGGGCTGATATTCGCGAAAATTGTGTGCACCCTCTTTGTCGAATTCGGCGCACTGGTGAAGGGGTTCAACATGCAAAACGGCGTACGCGCTCATCATAGAGCAGCATCCTTTCTTCGCCCCCGGAGGGCCTACGGACCTTCCCCATCGGGGAAGGGTAGTAGGTCTACCCTCTTCGAGGGACTCCCCCCTTGAACGATAAGGAGGGCTATGGTTATTGAAGCGCGTCTGGAAAATGCCCGGGAGTTGGGCCTGAAAAATGCGCCCCTTTCGGGGGCCGTCACGGAAGGAAAACTCTGAGCCTAAACGAAATTCGCTATGAATTAAGACGCTGATAAGAGTATAGAGCTGATGGCCGGGCTTGTCAAGTGCCGGCGTCCTTTTTGTCGCCAGTTGCGATCTCCATCATGGCCGCCGCCACCTTGGGAAAAGTGGGGTGGAGGGGGCAGTCTTCATTGGAGCAACGTTCAATCCTGGCAATATTCGATTCGGCGGTCGGCGCCTCGCTTTGGCAGTGAAAACACATCTCAAAGCAGAGAGTCATGAAGTGCTTAGCCAATTCTACCAGGCCCGCCTCGCCCTTCGCAGAGAACACGCCTACTGCCTGGTCGACCACGGTGTCGAAGGCCTCGGCAAGGCCCTGATGCGACCGCTCCCGGTCTGCCCGGGGCGGAAACTGCAAAATGTCCATGATGGTCTCCTTGTTGTCCTTTAAGGGTGAGGGGCCCGTAGGCCCACTCAGACCCTGTACTCGTTATAATTCTTCCTTGAAATAATTGAATAATGGATGGAACTCTAGCGCGATCTTGTCCCCGGCCCGGCCGTTACGGTTTTTCAATATGACCAGTTCGACCTCGCGGGGGTTCTTCCTCTTTTCCTCTGCGGAGTCGAAATCCTTCCCCCCGGCCCCCTTGAGCTGCATCCCCATAAGGACATCTGAAGAATATTCGACGGCCCCTGACTCCTTGAAGGCCTCCATTGTGACGGCCTCCTTGTAATTCTGGCGGTTAAAGCTTGAGACGGCCACAACAGGGATCTTGTAGTCCCGGGATATCCGCTTGAGTTCCATAACGGACTTGTCGGTATTCTGTTTGTCGGTAGCCCTTGGCTCGTGGGGCGCCAAGATTTGGAGATAGTCAATAAAAACCACTGGGGCGACGCCTGTAAAGGCGACATGGCTATGGACCAATTTCCGGACCTGCGCCGCGCCGATATCCCCCAGGCCCTCGTAGATGTAAATATGGTTGGCGTAGGTCGCATAGGCGCGGACGGCGCTGTCGATGAGGTCGCGCTCGTCCTGGCTGTAGCCCTCATAGAACTTACCTGTAGTTATGCCGCGAGTGGTTTTGGCGTACCGTGTTGGCTGGCCTTCGGCCAGGGCAATCTCTATGGTGTGCCGACTGATACTCTTGGCCATGATCTCTGTGCGGGCCATCTCCAGGCTTACCACGAGCACGTCCTGGCCGGACCTGGCTATAAAATCGGCCACCTGGGTTATAAAGGTGGTCTTGCCCAGGCTGGTTATAGCCCCGAAACAGTACAAGCCTTCGTATAATCCTCCGTCCAGGACGCAGTCCAGCCGGGGGAAGCCGGTTTGGATGTAGGGCGTGTTCACACTGGCGTTAATTCCGTCAATAAAGCCCTTAAGATGATAGGACGCGGCCGTCAGGAGGTACGCCTCTCGGGCGGCCGCCGTGGCCTCATCCTCGCCGTCTTCGGCCCGCATGATGGCCTTGGCGAAGGCATCGGGGTCAGCCCTTAGAGCATCGTTGGCGTCGGCATGGCTCCCGAACGGGTTGAGCCTGTAAAAGGGGAGTTCCAGGCCCTTCAGTCCCTCTTCTATTTCCTGGGCGGCCCGGGCCCCGGCCTCGTCGTTGTCCATGGCGATAATAAGTGGATGGGCCGGCCTGGTGTCCTTCAAGAGGTCCAGCAGAAGGCGCCGGTTGGCCACGCTCCCCAGGCCCACAGCTTCGCCTCCAGCCTCAACGATGCTCATGGCGTCGATCTCGCCTTCCACTATAAAAACGGGTTTCCCGGCCGTCCGCAGCGCCTCCTCATTGAATATCCGAGAGGATCCCACTTTGCTTATGCGATACTTCTGCTGTTCATCCGTAAGGGCGTTTCGGGTGTCTCGGGCTACATAACTTGATCGACTTGTCGGAATAATCAGCCGCGGGGAGGGCGGAGCTTTGGGGGCCTTGGGGTGCCTCCATTCCGGCACGAAGCCCAGGCGAAAATGCTTCACGACCTCCTCGCTCAGCCCCCGCCTTTGCGGATAATCTGTTTCTCCTATGCGAGCAAAGGCCTCCTGGAAGAAGGCAGTGTGGTCTTCTTCTGTCTCTTTTATGTGTATGCGTGTATGTGTATGTCCACTTTTAAGCTGGCTTTGGTTCCTGTGCCGAGCGTCCTGGGCGATCCCGTAATATTCGGCCGCCGCTGCCACCTTGCCCTTGAAGTCGGCTATGCCGTGCGCCCGGCCGTACAGGTCTATCACGTCAGCGTAGAGGTCGCACTTGAAGCATTTGTAATGAGTGCGCGCTTTATCGGTTGGGTCTACAGAGATACCGTCCCCATCGGCGCCGCCGCCATTACCGCACTCGGGGCATATCCAACCCTTGCGCTTGGCTTTTCCTAGAAAGGTGGGCTCTTGGTTTCTCAATTCGTCAACTACGTGGTCTTTGGTCATTGGTTTGTCCTAGCCTCCTCTTCTGCCTTTTGGCTTTGTCCATATTACCATGCCGCCCTTTTTGAAAAGAGGGCGGCTGGTCCCTTAACAATCGTTAAAGATTGTTAAGAATTGTTAGGCTTTTTGGGGTGCAATAAGGCTAGGTAATTGTTGACGAAAAAAAAAGTTTAGCTGTCCGCTGACCCCCTCCATGCTGTCCGTTGCCCCCCCTTGGGCTGTCCACTGACCCCCCTTGGGCTGTCCACTGACCCCCTCAGAGGGCGCCTTGGCGCGCCGAAATGGCGGCTGGCCCCCAACATCTAGGGCCGATGATCCGGGCGTCCTCATGATGTAGGCTGTCCGCCTCCCCCCCGTTTTCTTGCTGTCCGCTGACCCCCCCTCTCCTTCGAGGCGGGATCGCTTGAGAGGGCCGGGAGAGACTTGGGTGGCCTGTCTGGGTATTGGTTCCACGTTACCTTGACCAGTCGCGCGGCAAATTGCTCATAGGAGGGCCTCTCGTCCGTCTCTTCCTTGGTAAGGGGCGAGCCGTTGGAGTGGCAATAATGCCAAGAAAATATATCGGATAGGCTGTCCATGTCGCGTTCGAAAGGATCTATTATTCTCGCCCCCAGCCGTCTGTCCGTTTTTATAACCTCTTCATAGGTCGGGAGTTCGGGGCAGATGGCCAAGAGCGTCTTGACTGCTATTATGTCGGCGTTGGCCTTGTGGTAGTTCATGTTTTTATGTTCCGCTATTTTCCGTCCCAGGTAAAACCTGTGTGGGTTGCGGTTATTATGCTTGTGAAAAAGCTGGGGCGGGTATTGCATGATGCGATACCCTTTTAATAAAGTGAAGATGGTAGAGCCGAAGGTGAAATAAATGATCCCGTTCGTTATGGCCTTGCTCTCGCAAATATGCAAATCCAGAAAGTTCTTGCCGTCTTGGCCCCTCTTTTTTTCAACGTAGGATAGTCGGGAATTAAACAGAACCTCCAGATCCGCCGCGGCTTGACGGTAGGCGTCCCGGCGGTTCTTTACTTGCCCCAGGGCCATATATTCTTCAAGGGACATGGCAACCGTTGCGCTCTTGGCGCTGTTCCGGGTCAATTGCAGGGTCATGGCGTCCAAAAGTTGGGCGGTCGAAACCTTGAACCCGGTGGCCAGGTCCCTGAAATTTTCAATTTTAACCGACGTGTTGCCTCTCTTGATTACCATGTGTCCGGTGATGTCGTGCGGGGCCAGCCCCTTTGAGCTAAATTTGGTTAGGGCGTTGGTTGCCTCGCCCTGGAGGACGGCGCTGAAGGGCTCTTCCGGGAGCGTAGGGGTAGGGGCGTTTATGGGGAGGCGGGCCCGGCTGCTGTCCGCGTTTTTCATGTGTCGCCCTCCTCGCCCCGTGCGAGGCTTTCAATGAAGTCCCTGGCCCCTCCTTTAAAGGTATCAAAGTTGATAGCAGCTCTGGCGCGTTTTACCTGCTCCTCCGTTGGCTGTAGGGAGCTTAAGTTTATGGGTTTTAGTACGGCCTTAATCTCTTCGTTCAGCAGTTCAAAGGGTCGGCTGTTTTCGCCTTCTCTTGGCCCGTAGAGGAAATCCCCGAATTCCTCAAAAAGTGCGTTAAGCGTTTCGATCTTCGTTTCGTCTATGGGGCTTATAAATGTGTCCAGGCCAGGCACCCCAATTAATTCTCCTGTGATGGCGAGGAAAGCATGAAATGCATACATATCCCGATAGCCAGACTTTATCTTGTCCAGCCAGTCCCGAATATTCTCGCCATATTTGTCAATAAGGACCTCGGCCCGGTGGCGGGCAAAGCTCGTGTCCTCTGGGTCCTTGTAGTGGCCGTTCTTGTTTATCCTGTAATGAGGGTAACTGTGGCCGCTTTCCTGGAGGATGGCGATTCCGCCGTCGAAGCCGTCCAGATGCAGGGCGGGGTTAAAAGTGTCGGTATCTTTTTTGTAGTCAAGGACATTATTGTCGTAAAGGATCTTCATGGGTATGTGGGCACCGCCGGCCACATATTCCTTCCGGGCGATGTCCTTGATGAAGGCTAGACCCGCGGTATTGACCAAGTGGTCCATTACGGCCTTGTAAAGATCGGGGAAATCCTGCTCTATCTCAAAAAAAGTCTGATTGCTGCCAGTTTCCTCGCTGCAATAATAGAACACCAGGAAAGCCAGCACGTCATACAAGGTGGAGCTTAGCGGACTTCGGGGGGCGTCAACCCACTCCAGTTTTTGGGCTATCTGTTCTTCATGTTTCTTGCGTTCTCTTATGGCATCCAGGACCTGCTCCACCGTGGCCTCTTGGCCTGCGGTGAAAGCGTTTTTGCTTGCTGCACGTCGTCTGGTGGCCATCTCCACCGCGTCTTCGCCTATCGCCACGTTGCGGCGCTCCCACATGGGCCTCATCTGGTAATAGCCCGGTGAAGCGGACTCGCTGAATCTCGGGTACGCCTTTATTCTCGGGTTGGTGATCTGCTTTTCCTTGGTTTCCTCAAAGAACTTGTTGAAGGGCGTCTTCTCGCCGTCCTCGTACTGCCCAATAAAAAAATTGACCGCATCGAAAAACAAAATCTCCACGCTTAAGGTGCGCGCCATCTTGTATTCAAAGTCCGCCTTTTTCAGTGCGTCATATTGGGCTTGGGTTACAATCCGGGGCTCGTCGCGTTTAGCCCAGGCGTCCATTTCGGCCACGCGTGTCTTCTCAAGGATGTGATAGAGCTTCCAGAATTCCGCGTCCGATTCTTTTTCATAGGCCATATAAGAGGAGGGAAGCTGGCAGATGTAATCATACACGGCCTTATAGTCGTTGTACTGCCTCATGTGGGCCGGCTCCACCAGGCCGTTGACAAGACTAAGTTTCTCGTCCTCCGTCAACAGCCCCTGGTTGCCCAGGCCGAGCATATCGTTTTTGTACGCCTGCACAAGGTTGGCTATAAACAGGCGGCCCACGTCCGCGCCCGTCCTGTTCTTCTTTTTGAGCAACTTTTTAAGGTCGCTTCTCATTGGCCAACTCCCGATTGTTGATTCTTGCCCCTTAAGCTTGTCTTATAATTCTACCACACCCGGCCCGCGCCGTCTCTGTTTTACCTGATTATGTGTATGTGTCTATCATCATACAGAGGGCTATTGGCTTCTCTTTAGAGGCTATCATTTGCTCATGGCTTAATGTCCGCTAATGATAATTTACGGACATTGAAAAGCATATTGGGTAGTTTTTACTCGCCATGTCCCGGCTGGGTAATTTTTATCCGCGACTTGACCCAATCATCTCTGCTGATCAGTTGTATGGTGATTGGTTCGTTCGCCGGCACAACAAAGTTTTTTTCCTTGTCTCCGCCCATTCCTATGACAAGGGCAGGCGTCCGCTGGGCGAGGATGTCAGGATGCGAATCGGGTGCCATAGCTTCGTCAAAGGGCTGTTGGTCCGGTGGGCCCACAAAAACAGCCGCGAGGTAGTCTTCCGGGTTTTCCCCCTTCTTGATGAGCGCCTCCTGAAATTCTCCCACATTGAACGAAATATTCGTGATCTCTGCCACAACTCACCTCATTGCAGTGCTGGGGCGGACGAGCCCGCCTCCCCGCCGTGGGCGAGGACGATGCGCTTATATTTTGTTTCCGCTTCCCTCAAATATTTACTCAAGATTGAGAACGTCACGTACTCGCCCGCCTTCCTGCTCCCGGCGAAGAAGAAGGGGACCCCGTACCTCGTCTGGAAGGTCAGGACGCTTTGGCAAGCGCTGTGGGCGTTCATTTTGCTCCGGTACTGGCCGGCAGCCAGTTCCGTAAAATGGGCCTCAATAATTACGCTGAAACAATCATAACCCCGCGCCCTGGCCAACTCCCGTTCGAAGCGCTCCCGGCCGGCCCCGACCAAACAGGCCACCAGGTCGGGCAAGCTCTTGCGCTCGACGCTCACCTTGTCTTCGAGGTGGAGCAGGCTGTAATCGCCAGTCATCAGGCTCCCGGGCACCACTTCGCAGTCCTTGCCCTCGAAGGTGTAGGCGTCTTGCTCTCGGTTGTCGGTGACGATTATCAATGTGCGAGCCCCAGGTGCGAGGGAGGGCCTTTCTTGTCCTCCAATAAGGTGGCCGCGGCGGCCACGGTGGTGGCCATCTTGCTATTCACTTCCCGGAGCGGGCACCCCGCTTCCTGGCAGAACTCGATACTCGCCAAGTTGATCACGCCGTCATCCTCTTGGCAATAAACGCACATCTGGAATGAGGCCCCCATGAGGGCCTCTGCCAGTTTGGTCAGGGAGGCTTCGGTTTTGTGTTCCGCCACATAGCCCGCCGCAACGGCCGAGATGGCGCCGGACAGATCTTTTGGGCTCCGCCCTTTCTTGCTCGCCTTTCTCATGTTGTTGCTCCTCCCGCTATCGTGCGCCCAGGGATCAAGGACAGGCATGGCTTAATTGTACTTTAGTGAAACTCTATGAGCCAAGGTGCAACCGCCTGGTTCGGGCTCTATTGAGATTGTACGTTTCTTCTACGGCGGGGAATAGCTTAGAACGGTTGGACTTCATCCGGTTGACCATGCGGTCCTCGACGGCCCTAATGAAAATATCCATGTCCATCAGGCCGTCGGGTCCCTGGCTCTGTCGCATTCCGGTCTGCTCGAACGTGGTGTTGCTATTGTTGTCGATGTGGACATTGACCCGGACCTCCGGTGCGTCGCGGTAATCCGGGTAGTCGGCAATGACCCCCAGCCGGCCCCGGCTATCCCGCTCCAAGGGCATGACCGCCTCGGCCCCGGCTTCACCCATAAGGCCCAACATTCCGCCCTTGGCAAATTCAAAGTAGGTCGGCTTGGTGACTATCTGGTTGGCATATTTGGCAAGACTGTCGGAAGCGAAGACGTTGCCCTTGGCGGAAGGCATGGGGGAACTGCCTAAAATATTCACCCCGGGAAGGCCTCCAAGATTGACGCCGGACGGACCCACACCGAAGAGACCGCCAAAAAAGCTGCTCCCCCCCAACAAATTCTTAAACGCCTGCACAATAGGCATGACCACCAGCATTTCAGCGGCGATCCGGGCCAGTTGATTCACGATGGTGGTGGCCATGTTCCCGAAGGCCTCACCTACGCTCTTGCTCCCGGTGATCATGTCGGCAAAAGCGGAACCAATGGCGTCGGCCGTGGCGTTGAAAGCCTTTTCTGCCTGTTTCGCGGCGGTGTGGGCTTCCATCCAGGCGTCGGCCGCCCGCCTCAAGCCGGACATAGCATCGTCGCCAAGCTGGGCCGTCTTTATGGCGGCTATCTCGGCAATGAGAGCGTAGGCCCGGGCCTGTTCAGCAGCATCTTTGATACGCCGAGCCAGCTCCTGCCAATGGGCTATCTGCTTGTTCAGTTCCGCCACTTGAGCCGCGGCGGTCTGGCCGGTGAGGGAAGCCAGTTCTTTTTCCAGGTCTAAAACAAGCTCCCTGGCCTTGGCTTCGTCTCGTAGGGCCTTCTCTGCTTCACGGGCGGCCTTGGAGGCGGCGCCGCCGCGTGTGCTTGCGGCTTTAAAGTTATTTTTTAAGGCTTCGGTGGAGTCTTTTAAGTATTGAGCATAGAGACGTTCATTCTCAAGCATTACTGGAAAATTTCTTGCATCTCTTGCGTCTAAAATGGCAGCCTTTAATGTTGCCAGAGACGATTCCATCGTGGCTTTTTTCAGCGCTTTTTGCCTGTCTTCGGCGCCTTTTGTATGGGCGGTCAACTGGTCCAGGGCTTTTATGGCCCCTTGAAGGGTATTGGTTTCGGCCGAACCAATTCCGGCCACTTCCCGCATGGCCGCGGCCAGATCATAATGGGCAGACGCGGCGGCAGAGGCGGCGCCGGCTGTGTCGTCCATAGCGTTGGCCGTATCATCCAGGGAACCGGAAAGCCTCTTGTTAAGGTCTTCCAGGCTAATCAGACCGTCTTTGTATTCTATTATTGCCTGTATCGCTCCGGTTACATATTGCTTGACTCTTTCGTTCGAGGCGAATTTTTCTTGTGTCGCCGTCAATTTCTGTATGGCTTTCTCTGAAGCATTTATGGCCGCCTCGGAGTCGGTGGCGTTTTTGCGGAATTCGACTAGGGCCTGGGCGGCTTCGGCAATGGCTCTATGGGTGAGAGTCCCCCTGCCCGTCCCCAGGAATGTCTTTACTTTCTTTTCCGCATCCTGAAAAGCTTTGTCTAATTCCGCCATTTGCCGCTTAACGGTCGCTATTTCCGATTCGATTTGTATTTTTTGCAGGGCAACGGCTTCCGTGGCGGTCCTGGCGATTGCTTCTGATGCCTTGGCCGACTTGGCCGCCAAGCCGTCCATTATTTTCCCGGCCTCGGCGATCTCGCTATAGAGAGCATAAAATCCGGTTGCCACTGTTGTCAGGGCCACTCCCCAGGGGCCGCCCAAGGCACGGGCCGCGCCGGCGCTAAGTGCTTTCAGGTTGGCAAATGCGCCCGCAAGCCCAACAACCCCCTCTTTGGATGTGGCCAGAGAGACAACAAGCCTCGTTCCCAAGGCAACCGCCAAGAGATCCGCATTTTTAGCCACAACCTCAACCGCCTTGGCCAAATCTTTCAGGTGGGCTCCTGCGGTGTCTATGACCTCAACGACCTTGCGGGATTGACCTAAGGATTTATCCAGTTCGTTGACCGCTGTTTTGAGGTTGTTCCCGAACTTCACCATCGCATCGCTGATGGTTGCCGGCATGGCATCGGCCTTGGCCCGCAACTCATCCATGCTTCCGATAAGGGCTCTGGTAATCACGTCCGCCGTCAGCTTTCCCTCTTTGGCGAACTGACGCAACCCGTTGACCGTAGTTCCCAGGTGCTTGGCCAGGACTTCAGCCGCCGCCCCGCCATATTTCAAAACCATGTCCAATTCCCGGCCGGCCATCTTGCCAGTAGCCAGGGAACGGGTAACCGCATCCATGACCATCTCAAACTGTTGCCCTTTGGCTCCGGAGACTACCAGGGCATTGGTCAGGGCGTCGGTCAAGTTGAGCTGCTTCTCCATGCTGTAGCCAAGAGCGTTGAGCGCCGTGGCATTATCCATGAAGGCGTTGGCTGTGGCTTCGAGGGGAGAATAGGCCCGGTCGGCAATCTCTTTCAGCCGGCCCATGATAACGCCAGCGTCGATCATGCCCTTGGAGGCGATACGGGCGCGGGATTCCAGGTCGGTCATCACCGAAGTTATGTTGGCGAATTCCCGGAAACCCAGGGCTGCGGCTGCGGCCACAACGGCGTTTTTCATATTGACGATCTTGCCCAGGCCGGCCGAGGCGGATTGGGTCAAACTCTTAAAGGCCCCGTCCACATCCCCCACGGAGGCCCGGAGCTTGGCCATCTCTATGGCAGAGGCCCCGGTCAAGCGCTGAATGTGGCCCATGGATCGCTCCAGGTTGTCCAGGTTCGCTTTCTGGGTCATCTGTTTGGCCAGGCCGGCAAATTGTTTTTCCGACAGGCCGGCGGCTTGGGCCACGGCCTTGAGTTGCCCTTCGGCCTTTTGGAAATCAGCATCCAGGGCCTGGACATTGGCTTTGGCCTTGGCCATGCTGGCGGCCAATAGGTCAATCTGCCGGGAGGCCTGGCCATACATGACCCCGCCTTGCATGGCTTCGGCCATGGCTGCCCCGGCTCCCTTGGAAACTGATTTAAGGTCATTCAGCTTCTTTTGAAGCAGGGAATAATCGCCGTCGATGACCAGGGTGACGCCTTGACCTTTTGGTTTAGCCATGATTTCTTCTCCAATTCTGAACGGTCGTCAGCCGACCTTAATGTCAACCGGCTTCATAGCGCCGGCAACTATTCCTCCGGTCCTGGAGGTCACTTCATCCAAGGCCGGCCGCATAAAAGGGTGAGCCGGCGTGAACCCCGTCACCCGGCCGCCCGGAGTGACTTGGGCGTGGCCATATTCAATTAGGTGTGCATGGGGGGCGTAATTCTCCCCTTCGGCATAGGCATAACCCCCGGCCCTAACCAGCACAAAGGGGCTTTCCGGCCCGGGGTCTTCCACCCGGATGGACTTTCGGAGCGCCCCGGTCTTGTCCGCAAAGGCCGCCGTGCTTCTGGCCCGGGCGGCCACTTCCTCGGCCACGGCCCGGATGCCGGGCTTCACGGCGGCCTTGACTTCTTCCATGATGCCCGCCACGTTGATATCGACCTTTACGTCCGTAACTCTCACGAGCTCGCCCCTCTTGTGGCGGCCGTCCCGGTGGAGATAAACTCGACCAGGGCTCCTTCCGCCACTCGCCAGTACTTGCCCATTTTGACCGCCTTCAGCTTCCCATCATGGACATAGGTGTAAAGCGTTCTCCGGGTGACCTTGAGGATGGTGGCCACCTCATCCAGGGCATAAACTTTAAGATTGATCATCGTCTTACTCCTCTCCTTCGGTCTCGTCTTCTAGGACGGAATGCACATAGTCGTTAACGCTCGTGCCGGCCGCCTTGGCCCGGGCCCGGATCTTCTCCAGGAGGCTTGGCTGGACCAGGAGCTGGAGCCGCTTGCTCTTGGTTTCGATGTAAGCGGGGTTCGGCTTGTAGCCGGCTGGAGGCTTGCCGTGTGGCCTGGCCGGAGCCTCGGGGGCGTGTCCAGGATCGGCCGACGGGGCCTCCTCGGGTTCCGGAGCGACTCCCGGCCGGCTGATGAACTGCATGGCGGGATTCAGCTCGTTCTTAAAGGTCTTCCTGGGGCCCATTTATTCCTCCTCGCCCAGGATCTCCGCCACAAGGGCCGAGTAGTCGGCCGCGGCGTTGCTCTTGGGGGCGTATGTGTAGATGTTCTGCCGGGTGGCCTGGCACTCCTTTAGGGCTGTACATTCCCGGATGGCCGTCCGGAACAGCTTTGTCCCGAGCCCGGCGGCCGTCTGCTCAATGAGCTCCGCCACCTCCCGGCTGATAACCGCCCGCTGGTTGTGACGGGTCAGGACGATACCTTTGATGGTGAGGGCCTGGTTGCAGTATTGGCGGACCGTGTCGATGGTGCCGTAAAGCTGGCTGATGCCCTGAAGGCTGAATATGTCGGCCTGGGCCGGGATAATGGCCTCCTGGGCTGCCGTGAGCGCGTTAACCGTGAGGATGCCCAGGGCCGGGGGCGCGTCTATGATGCAGTAGTCGTAGCTTCCTTTTATAGGCTCTAGGGCCTCCTTCAGCCGGTACTCCTTGCCTGTAGAAGCGATGGTGGCATCGGCCCCCACCAGGCCCGGAGAACTGGGGATAAGGTCCCCCTGCTCCGTTGGCCTGATGGCTTCCCCGGCCTTGGCCGACCGGGCGAGTAGATCCATGACCGTGACACCCCCGCCATCGGCGCCTAGGGCATAGGTCAAGTTGCCTTGGGCGTCCAGGTCCACAAACAGCACCTTGTGGCCTCGAAGGATGAGCCCGGCCCCCAGGGCTTGGGCGGTGGTTGTTTTGGCGGTGCCGCCCTTCTGGTTCAGAATGGACCAGGTCTTCATGGTTCCGCCTCGCCTGTCATGTCCATGTGTTTGCCTCCCTTGTGTTATGTGTATGCGTATATATGTATAATGCTATACTGATATGGTTAAAAGATGGCCGCGGCTACAGCTTCGCCGCAGGTGTTCGCCGCCCTTTCGAGGTGATGGGCGTAAATCAAAGTGGTGTTGATAGAACTGTGCCGGGCGAACTGCTGAACCTCGGCCAGGTCCTTGCCGGCCAGCAGACTCAGGGTCACGGCCGTGTGTCGGAGGCTATGGGCCGTGAGACGGGAGCTCTTGAGGCCGGCCCCCGCCATCTTCGTCTTGACGATCCGGCTGATGGAGCGGGTGGTCATCCGGCCGCCTCGGTTTTTATTCGCCCCGCTGGTGAACAGGGGCGCCGTGTCGTCCGCCGGCCCCCGGGCCGCCAGGTAGGCCCTGATGGCCTTTTCAACGGGGCCGGAGATCTTGACGTAATCGGCCTTCTCGTCCCGGCCCTTGCCTTGAATGTATAAGACCGTCCCATCCCCTCGGGTCCGGAGATCTCCCACGTCGGCCCGGATCACCTCGACCGTCCGGAGCCCACTGGTGACCATGAGCGTGACCAGGGCATAGTCCCGGAGGCCTCCCAAGCTCTCCCGCTCTATCCCGCCCAAGACCTCCTTGACCTGGCCGCTGGTGAGGTAGTCCCGCTTGTGCTCCCGGTCCAGCTTGGCCCCCTTGAGCTTCTCGGCTATGTTGCCGTAGAGGCCCTCCTGGGCCGTCCAGGCGAAGAAAAGCCGGGCGGCCGTTATGTAGGCCTGGACTGTGGCCGGTTTGCGGCCGGAGGCCTTCAGTTCTTCCCTAAAGGCAATTAGATCCTCTCGCCGGGGTTGGGCGATGCCGCGAAGGGAGAAATATCCGAACAGTTGCCGGAGGGCTTTGGTGTAGGTCTCGACGGTCTTGGGCCGGGCGTCCAGGTAAGCCAGGAAGCGGGCGTAGAGGTCGGCCGTGAGGGCCGGCCTGGGGGCGAGGGTGTCCTGGGTCAAGGCCAAGCTGGTCTCTACCATGGCATGTCTCCCTGGGCCTCAGGTAGCTGGCCATCGCCTCCGACCGGAGGCCTGCCCGGGGGAACATACTGAGCCGGCCCCTCGTCTTCGCCAAAGGGGTCCAAAGGCCTGGCTGCGGGCCTGTCTGCGCTCTGGCCGCCGCCGAGCATGGTCAGGTTGCCCACAATGACTTCGGAGGCCTGCCTGTCCTGGCCGGCCTTGTCCTGATACTTGCGGGTCTGGAGCCGGCCCTCGATATAGACCTGGCGACCCTTCTTCAAATATTTGTCCGCCACCTCGGCCAGACGGTTGAAGGTGACACAGTTAAACCACTCGGTCTTATCCTCGCCGCTGTACTTCTCCGTCACCCCCAGGCTGAACCGACAGAAGGACACGCCGCCCGGGCTCACCTTCAGCTCCGGATCCCGGCCCAGGTTGCCCACGAGGATTATCTTGTTGACGCCGCCCATGTTGCCCCCTCTATGTGTATGTGGCTATGTGTATAGCCTTACCTGTATGTTAATATATGGCCTTCCCTTCACATTGTCAAGCATTATCAGCATATACCGGCATAGAAAAGGGCCGGTTTCCCGGCCCTGAGGTGTTCCTGGAATGGGGAGAAGGTCAGGTGTCGGCCTTGCCGGTCTTCATTGTGGCACCTCCGCCCCGTCTTCGTTGGGCTGGACGGTAAAAAGAAGGTCATTGAGGTGCTCCATGGTCGCCCGCAGCATAATAAGGGCGCCGCCGGCTTCATAGGGGACATCTTCCTTTTCTTCAAGGTCCTTCACGAGGCTTATGCACCCGGCCAGGGCTTGGATGGTCTCCCACATAACTTCGACAAGCCGTCCATAGGTGACGGGAGCCGGCTTGCAGCCCGAACTCATATAAAGCGGCCTCTGCCTGTAGTCAGCCGGGGCGGGATCGTTATTCTGCATTGGGGGCCTCCTCTTCTCCAGGGGCGGGGACGGCGTAGATCCGGCCGTGGGTATCCGGCCAAATATTCCTCAGCATTTCCCCTGCATCCCTCAGAGCCGCAGCCGCGAAAAAGAGAACCTCCGTGGTGTCGCCGCGAGTATCGGTTGCTTCAATCAAGTGCCTCAAGGTCCAGGCAAGGCCTATCACCCTGGAATATAAAGAGCATACCTCCCTTTCGAACTGCCCAAAGGTGACCAGGGCCCCCATGCAGTTTTCGTATGCAGTCTCGTCGTCTTTCCAATCAAAGACAACCTTGGCGTTTGGGTGGCGGTCGGTGGCGCTCATTGGGCCACCTCCGGGGATCCCTGCTCCTGTTCCTTTTGAAGCGCGTCCCTTTCTTTCAGGGCCTTGCGGATTTCCCCCTTGAGGCGTACCACCTCGGCCCCTGCCTTATCGCGTTTGGCAAACAATCTGTCACTGTATGCCGTCCTCTCGCGCAGGTCGTCTTGCAATCTGGCGCCGCGCCTCTCTTGGTCCTCTATCTCCTTGAGAAGGCCGGCGGTGGGGTTGCTTATGCGGACCAAACAGGTGCCACGGCTTCCCCGGGGATCAATACGCTCCAAATCGGCGATGACAGCCTGAAGGCCTTTCTGGCATAGGTTGTGCCTATACGCAAGGCTCTCCTCGTCGTGTTCGTCAATATCGCCCAGAATGTCATCGATCCCCCGCAGAGATCGCAATACCTCAAAGATTATGCTACCGGCTTCGCTAAAAGTGATAAATCGATCATCAACCATGCCGAGGTCGTCTTCTCCTCCCACATTGTAGGCAGTGGCGGGGACGCACAGTTCGGAAGTTTCGTCCTTGCCCTTGGGGGCGTTTTCGGATAGATTACTCATCAGCCATATCTCCTTTTCCTGGATGTAGGATGGTTAGGCCCTGGTCGGTGGTTCCACGCACCGGCTGGGGCCGCTTTTTTGCTCTCATTGCAGTCCTCCAGTATGCCCGGCAAGATACTCGTAAAGCTCCCGAGCCCGTGGGCCTTCCTCGCCCTGGGCGATCTGCTTGGCCGCCTCTAAGGTGAGGGTGTGGTCGGTATTGCTCGTCTCGTTCCGGCCGTAGAGGTAGTTATACAGGGCCAGGGAGCTCACGGTCGGCTGCCGGCGCCCGTTGACGTCCGCCATGCGGACCGGGACCAGCTCCCCTTTGAAGGCCTCCCCGGCCGCGGCGCCTCCCTCCTGGAGATCCCTGAGGTGCTCCTGGGCCTCCTTCATGGTCATCCCCAGGGCCCGGGCCACGTCCTCAAGCGAGAAGTGCAGGGCGCCCGTCTCGTCCTCGAACACCCGGAGGAGTCCAAACTGGGGATGGTTGAATATGTGACTTTTCATGGTTGCCTCCTTATTCCAGGCCCAAAAGTATCCCGGACGAGAGGCTTTTGCCCGGCAGGCCTCCAGGCCGCCTGTGGGCCTCCTGGGGCCGTTTCTGGCTGTCTGAGGGATTGGGCCTTGCCCTGGAAAAAAGAAACACGCCCAGGGAGGACGCGCGGGGCTGGTCATTTATCAGCTTCAGAGCGGGGACTTTGGGGATTTCGGCCGCGTCCGGAGCGGTCTGAGCGGGCATTGTGCGCCTCCAAGCTTGAGGATGGCCCTTTAAGGTAAGGACCGGGCGCTGAAAACCGCTAAGAGACGGCCGGACATATTCCCCCGAAGGGTATTGTATTCAGTCCACACCCGGCCCCAAGGCGGAGCTTGGAGACAAAAATAGCACAATCTGCGGGTGTGCGACCGCTCTTAGAGGTGTTTTCAGGCACCGTGAGGCTTGAGGATGCCACAGGCCCGGGGCGGCGTCAAGGGGCAGCCAGCTCAAAATTGAGCGCGTCGATGGCGAATCCAGGGCCCGGCCACAAGCCCTTGAGGGCGACGGCCAACCTGCAAGCATTCCTTGTGGGTTGAACCGTCAAATATTTTTTTACAGTTGGGCGGGGGCCGGCGCTATTTTGCGCCCGCTGATGTGGTCCCCATTATACACATATCATCATACACATAACAGAAACCCTTCACCATCAATGGTTTCACGGTGGTTTATCGTGAAACGTGCCTAATGCTGTTGTGTATCAATGGTTTCACGGAGGGGCAGGAACGTAGGCCTGAAAGGGCAAAAAAGGTATTCGCACCCGGTCGTCCGCCAGGGCGCGCTCATTGCGCCCTCCCTCAATAATAATGCCGGAACGGGCATCTGCCCACATTTTCGGAGTCCGGCGGCTCCGGGTCGGTCTTTTTGGGAAGAGGTTTCCCTCGCCTTATACGCCGTCAAGACCGTACCAATGGCGCTTGTTTCCGGGGCTAGAAAAGCAAGCCGCAGAACGGCTGAAGGTGCTGATATAACCGGAGTTATAAAAATCATCATAAAATTTGATAAAATAACAACTTATGTTTGTTGACAATGTGTCATCCTATTTGTATTATTAATAGCGAGGATGAGGGAGGTTTGTTGGCAGTCCCAGCTTTCTTCTCCACTCCCAGGACAAGGCCCTCCAGAAAGGAGGGACGCCATGGAAGGGTTCATTGGGAACGTCCTGGCTGCGACCTTGGCTGGCGCTCTAGTGCTTTTCTTAGCCCGCTGGCTTGATAGTCGGCGTAAATAAGAAGCCCCTCTGGAAATTGGGGATCCCAGAGGGGCGCAACCTTCGATTCCTAACCGAATCCGGGGGTCTTGTCCGAAGCCGGGGACGCGGTCAACGTCCCCGGCTCACTTATTAAAATAGCCCAAGATAGGTCCCATGTCAAGAAGGCCTTGAGAACGGACCCCGGGCCTATTGCGACCGCGGCCACCCTTGCCCTCTCTCCTGGAATAGAGTAAAGTGCTTTTGGGCAACCCTCCAGATCAACAAGATCGGAGGTGGCGCCTATGGACTTCCTTTTAAACGTCCTTGCGGGCGTTACGGTCGTTCTCGTGGCTCGCTGGCTTAACCGCCGCGATAAATGAAGCGCCCCGGTAGGA